>Ga0066611_10000350_pt1 | contig 28724 bp, 24 predicted proteins | sample SaaInlV_DNA_200m_FD_60376 | JGI IMG/M metagenome (GOLD analysis project Ga0066611, IMG submission 60376) | Marine microbial communities from expanding oxygen minimum zones in the Saanich Inlet - SI075_LV_DNA_200m | ecosystem: Environmental > Aquatic > Marine > Unclassified | place: British... | reverse complement strand
TCAGAAGAATTTGGCGTGATCCGAAAACTGGCGGTTGTCGAAAATGTGGTCGATGCCCTTGAGGGTGTCGCTGGCTTGATAAATGATCGCGTGGCCAGACCACAGGTTGGTCCGGAATTCGACTTATCGGATGTTGCTGCGGCACATATTCACAGCCAGTCAGGTCACGCCAAAGGCAAGGTTATTTTGGCCATTTCCTGACAAGAGTGCCTGGGAAGTGACCCGAAAAAGACCCTGAATGAGACAAAATGTCCGCCGTTTGCGAACAAATGTCCGCCCTAAACGTCGATATCGATGCCACCGCGCTCAGCCGCGCGCTGGTTACGGCGCTCAATATCCTTGGCGTCTTCGCTGGCTCGTGCCGTTTCAGATTTTCGTTCTGCAAAAACAGTTGCGTTCTTGATATCCGCTTTTCGATCCAGCGTTTGAACAAACGCCTGCTGGGATCCAGATCCCGCGATTCCTACTGCCATGTGAAGCCCCCTGTCACACAGGACGACCGATATGCGGCCGTCTTCGTATTTTTATTTTATAAAACCACGCTGTGTTAGAACCACTCAAAAACCGTCCAAATGAAGTGCGCGTTTCGCAGCCATGAGTCAAGAAAAACCGCACGTCCCGGCGGATTTACTAATCCAGGCATGCACGCCGTCCCAGCCATACCCGCTTCCCTTGCCTAAAGGTTAATAGCCACAAACAGAATATGTTTTGGGTTGATTTGCCAGCGACCGCCAACAAGGTTAAATTCACTCCTCCAAATATAGAATGATTCTTGATTTAACCTTTTAACACCTGCGACCGGATCACCCATATGCTCGCCCTGATTTCCCCAGCAAAAAAACTGAATTATGACTTTGATCCGGTGATCAATACGCATACCCAGCCGGACTTCCTGGTTGAGGCGGAAAAACTGGCGGTAACAGCGCGCCGCCTTAGCCGGACGAAGCTGGCCCGGACCATGAACCTGAGCGATACATTGGCGGATTTGAACTGGCACCGTTTCCAGGCATTTCACACACCCTTCAATCTTGAGAACGCCCGCCAGGCCGCACTTGTGTTCAATGGCGATACGTACCTCGGGCTGGATGCCCACAGCCTTGATGAGCAGGACCTTGATTACGCGCAATCCCGATTGCGTATTCTATCCGGCCTGTATGGTTTGTTGCGCCCACTGGACCTGGTCCAGCCCTATCGTCTGGAAATGGGTGCGAGGTTCAAACCGGCGCGGCGCAACGATTTGTATGATTTCTGGGGCACGCAGTTGTCGGAAGCGATTAATCATGTGATTGCCGACCATGCCGAAAAAACCGTGGTTAATCTGGCCTCCAGCGAATATTTCAAGGCGGTCAAACCAAAAGTCGTGGACGGCAAGCTGTTGACGATTGCATTCAAGGAAATCAAGGACGGCAATGCCCGCATGATCGGTACTTTCGCCAAACAGGCACGGGGCATGATGGCCCGCTACATTATTCAAAACCGGATCGATAACGCCGAAGGCATGAAGGCATTTAATTCAGGCGGGTACAAGTATCAGCCTGACCAGTCGGATGACGGCCTGTGGACGTTCACGCGCCAACAACCGCCACCACCCGGGGCCGTCAAAAACCCTAAATAACAGACTCTGGATCCAGCGTGCCCATGGTGGCCAGCAGGGTCCAGGCCGATACGGCGAGATCATTTTCGGCAGCAACAGCATCCGAACGCGCGTTCGCCAGGGCGGCTTCGCCGGAAAGAACTTCGGTCAGTGATCGCTTGCCGAGCTTGCGCTCCTTGCGGGCAAGACCCAGGAATTCAGCCGCGAGATCAGCCTGATTTCGCAATTGCCGGGCGGAAAGTTTCGCCGTCCGGAACTGTTGCCAGGCACTTTGCACAGTTTCGCGAACCAGTGTCCTGGTTTCAGCCAGGCGCTGTGAACTGGCAAGATACGCCTGTTTACTGGCGTTGACGGTATCCACTGCCGCCCCGGCCAGATTAAACGGAAAAGTCATTTCCAGGCGGATGATCTGTTCCTGTTGAGAGCCGACGGTTCCACCAACATCCTTTTTCCATTTGGCCTCGGCGATCAGGTTCAGTTCCGGGTAATAACCCGTGGATTTCAGACGTCGGGTTTCTGCTCTGGCGATTTCACTTGCCAGGCGACCGACTTCCAGTAGCGGGTTTTTGGCAAGGGCAACATCAATACCGCCTTCCAGTGTTTCCGGCATCTTTTCGTCCGGGACAGGCAAGGTTAAAAACACTTTGGCGTCTTCGGGCAATGCGCCAAAAACAGCCAGATAGCGATAACGTGCAGCCGCTTGCGCCCCTTCGGCCTGAACGCGACGTGCGCCAGCGCCAGCCAGTTGCGCCTTGGCTTGCAAGACATCTGTCGCCAATCCGCTGCCGCGCTGAACCCTGGCATCTTCAAGCGCCGTTTGGCGTTTGATATTTTGTTCTGATAACCGGGCATAACGCAGGGACTGGCGCGCACCTGCCAATTGATAGTGAGCGGCCAGGCCTTCGAGAACGACAGCCTGAACTGTCGCCTGTAAAATGGCGTCAGCCCGGGCAACCGCCAACTCCGCTTTTTCTTCGTCCGCGTACATGGCACCAAAATCGGAGACCAGTTGCGTCAACGTAAAATCAATTTCCCGGGGCGGCATATTGGTGTCTGCAGACCCGGATGGTTTGTTTTGTCGCTCGTACCCATAAAAGGCCGTGATATCCAGGGTCGGCGTATTGCCTTTCTTGAGACCTGCCATGGTTTCCCGGGCGGCGGTAACATCCAGCCGCGCAGCCTTGATGCGATCATGAGAAGCAATCAGGTCTTTCAGGGATTGCGACAATGCCTGCGCCTGCAAAACCTTCGTTTTGGCATCAACGGGTTGGGGCCACAACGGATCGAAAGTTGATTTGGTTAATACTGCATTGGTTCTCACCATAGGCCTGACAGGTTTGAGTATTTTTGATGTTGATCCTGCCTTTGGTTGCTTCTGCTTTTCCTCGGTGGCCAAAGCAGCTGAACCCGATCCATAAAGCCTGGCCAGCAAGGTTGTCCCGATATTGTCGATGGCGTCTCCACCACCCCAGGCCATACCAGTTCCCAACGATGGTGGCTGTTTTGGTTTTATCTTGCTGATATCAACAACCAGTCGATGGCCACCCGATTTCCCCGGAGGCAACAGGAAGATACGCTTCAGGCGGCTATTCTCGGCAAGGCCTATTGCAAACTTGCCACCTTTTTTTCCGGAATTTCCTGCGAAGCGGGTACCGGTAATCAGCTTTGATTTACTGGAAAGGTTCGGTTTATTTTCGTATGGCTGCAGCAAGGGAAATTCAAGCGTCAACGTGTCCTGTTGCGGCATGGTCCAGTACCAGAAATCCAGTCGATCACTGAAGTCAAACACAAGGCGTTCATAGTCTTTGTGCTTGCCAAATCGTAATTTCCTGAGAAATGGCAACGGCTTTGTGGGTGGTTCTGCAGGCGCGGCTTCGTCAGATCCGAGGGCAACATTTGTGAAGGCCTGTGGTAGAGGAACGAAGCCCCGATCAAGTGCCGCAAGCGAAACATAGACGACGGGAGAACCAAAGCGGTCAGTTTTTGAATAACCTGATGACGTATATCCAGGCATCTGGGGCGCGCGCAAAGGTGACCATGACGCCCCGATCAGCGCCGATGCTGAAAACAGCACCAACAGTCCTCGCACTGTGCCATTTGCCATAAAGACAGGATCCGGTTACCAGCAAGCTCGCGCATACTCTAGCCTATGGCGGCCCAAAAATCCTGTTAAGAAACTACGACTGCGCCTGATACGCCTTTTTGACGGATAATTTTTCAATAAACAACATCAACAACCCAAGGACCAGTCCGGCCAGGTTAATCAAATTCACCCCGTCGAAAAGTTGCACTGGCAGCATCAACGCAAGGCCCGCAACCGCAAATGCAAGGCGTTGCCACAATGATAGCGCCCGGACAAAATATCCCACCAGACCAATGGTCGCCAGATAAACACCGCCCGTTGTGCCCAGCCCGGCCATCAGATTTTCAACCCAGCCACCGGCCATTAACAATCCGGGCGAGAGCGCAAATATGAACGGCACAAAATAGGCAGGCCACGCCACACGCACAGCTTCAAATCCGGTTTGCATGGGGTGGGCCCCGGCCATATTTCCGGCAACAAATGCGGCGATGGCCACCGGCGGCGTGATCATCGACATCATCCCGAAATAAAGCACAAACAAATGCGCTGCCATCGGTTCAATACCCAGTTCAATCAGCGGCGGTGCAGCCAGGGTAGCCAGCAACAGATAGACACCCACTGTCGGCATGCCCATGCCAAGTACAATACAAACGACCGCCGTTGTTGCCAGCAATAACAAGACGCTTGTCTTGCCGAGTTGCACGAGGAAAAAGCCCAGACCAAAGCTGAGACCCGAGAGCGAAAACAAACCGATGATCATGCCTGCCACGGCACAGATCAAGGCTATTTCAACCGATGCCCGACCGGTTTGGGTAATGACATCGACGTACAATCGCCACCCCGCACGGCCCCCACCGTATTTGATGAACAGCGAGACCAGGGCCAGAAAGGCGAAGGCAATTAATGCAGCTGTTTCCGGCGGCTGGTTATATTCAAACAGTGCAACGACAAGTAAGGCAAACGGGGCCAGCAGGAACCAGCCCTTGCGCAATGTGCCGAAAAGCGAAGGAATTTTATCGGCAGCGACAGGCGCGATACCAACGCGCCCGGCTTCAAGATCGGCAAATACAAACAGGCTGAGATAATATAGAAGGGCCGGCAGGATCGCCGCCATGACAACCTCGCGATAGGGCACCTGTAAGGTTTCAGCCAGCAGAAAGGCTGATGCCCCCATGATCGGCGGCATCAATTGCCCGCCTGTCGATGCAGCTGCCTCAATGGCACCAGCAGTCTTTGGCTGATAGCCGCCGTCTTTCATCAGGGGAATGGTAATGGAGCCAGTTGAGGCAACATTGGAAACGGCACTGCCAGAAATTGAGCCGAAAAATCCGGAGGCAACAATTGCAATTTTGGCTGAACCACCACGAGAGCGCCCCATCAGGGCGGCGGACAAATCGGAAAAGAAATCCGAGCCGCCGGTGCTGAGCAACAGACGAGAAAACAGAATGAAAGGCAAAACAATTGTCGCCCCGATGAACAGAGCGATCCCCGCCATCGCTGCACTGTCCAGCACCAGAAAAGTCAGTAACCGTTGCAGGGGAACAGCGCGGGACTGCAAGGGCCCACTGAACTGATCCGCAAAAAGCGCATAGAGACAGACAAGACCCAGCACGACCAGCAAGCTGTAGCCAATGGCACGGCGCAAGGCCTCAAGGACGATGATCAGTCCGACAATTGCAATGATCAATGCTTCTGTCGGGCGATAAAAAATCTCGTCTGAAATCACCGGATAGCGCCAGGCCAAAAAGCAGCCGAATGAAATTGCCAGCATGGCCAGTACGCGGTCAACCGGTGCCACGGTGCGGCCTTGCAGTTTGCTTCCCCGAAAATCCCGGGTCAAAAAACAGATCGCCGAGGCGAAGGAAAGAATGGCAACCAGGACTTGCTCGGCATAGACCAGGATACCCATAAACAGCGGCAGGCCGGATGCCCAGAACACAACCAGTATCGTCACAACAACAGCAAGAGCCGGTTCAATCCTTTGATCAAACCGGCTCCAGAATGTTGATGTCAAATTGTCAGACATCGATGACATGGATTACTCTTTCCAGATTCCAACTTCTTTGAAGAACTTGATCGCACCTGGATGGAAGGGAAGGTCTGCACGGTTCGCCATACGCTTGCCCGTGAAACCCTTCCAGAACGGTCCACTTGCCAACAGCTTCGCTTCGCTGTTGTACAGGGCTTTCACCGCCTCATAGACCTGGGCATCACTGGTCTTGTCATTGGCGAAGAACAAATAGTCATACATCATGACATTTACGTCACTGAGCACGCCTGGTAATTTTGGTGATGGCTTGGCGTTAAAAAGCTCCATGCCCGGCATCCACTTTTGCATGACATCAAGTTTATTGGCGTCAAAGGAAATAAACTGAACACCGCCTTTTACGGTCGCATCCATTTCCCGGTTGGTCTTTGAGCCAACGACAACAAGTGTGCCGTCTGTCGTGCCCTGTTTGAAACTGTTCCACATGCGCGGGAAGTTGGGAACAGGAACAGGAATAACATCGTCATAGGTCATGCCCGCATTTGCCAGAAATGCCTTCAAAACGTGGTCACCAAGAGTACCTGCCTTGAATACCGGCATGCGTTTTCCCTTCATGCCTTTCATGGAGGTAATGCCTGAGTTGCGAGGAACGATCCAGCCAGCGCGGAACGGCATCAACACAGATGCGATACGCAGGTTTTTCATGGGCTTGCCTTCGGACATGCCCTTGCCGTTATAGGCAAACCAGGTTTGCACGGCATTGGCGATGCCAAATTCGATCTGTCCGGCATTTACCAGCGGCATATAGTCGGCTGTGTTGGCCATCTCCTGAGGCCGCATCTGAAGCTTGGATACTTCTGAAATAACAGCTGATATGGACTTGCCAATCTGACTGGTGCCGCCGCGTGTTGTCGACCCAAGGCCGACTGTTTGCGCCAGAACCGGCGTTGCGGCCAAAATAGCAGTTGCTACAATTGTCCCGAAAACAGTTTTACCCATCAAGAAAACCTCCTTTTGTTTTGATTTATTCCAGTTTAGATATTCCCTGACTTTCTGTATACAAAATTTGAGAATATTTTTTCACTATATTACGCATCCTGGATTATTTATTTCCAGAAACTAGAATTTATTTTTATAAATCAACGAGTTAATAAACTTTAGCAATTTTTATAGCCCAATTAGAAATCTGTAAAATATGTCGGGTTTTTTGCTATTTTGTATACACGTATCTGTACTTATACTAATTAGTGCCGTTAAGATGTCTAATCGGAAAACCGGGAGGTTAGTAGGAATGAGCGAAAAACTTGACGAGAACTATGCCCGTGCCGGCTATCATCACAAGATCACCCGGGGTAAATCTCCCGCCTTGTTGATGGTCGACTTTGCGCAAGCCTATTTTGACCAGAATTCGCCACTTTATGCTGGCGTCGATGATGCCCTGGCGTCCGCCTTGAGGGTGCGGGAAACCGTTCGAAAGGCAGGTTTGCCTGTATTTCTGACCCGCGTGGAATATGCGAAAGGCGGTTCCAACGGAGGTCGCTTTTATGAAAAAGTGCCAGCCTTGTCTGTGTTTGATGTCGGAAGCCCGTTGGGTGACTGGCCAGAAGGACTGGTCCCGGAAGACGATGAACTGATCATCACCAAGCAATATCCCAGCGCTTTTTTCGGCACGACCCTAGCGGCCACTTTGACGGCCAGGGGTATCGATACATTATTGATCACAGGTTTGACGACCAGCGGCTGTGTCCGGGCGTCCTGTCTCGACACCTTGTGCTATGGGTTCGTCCCCGTCGTTGTCAGCGATGCCTGTGGTGACCGTGATCATCGTCCTCACGAAGCCAATTTATTCGACATGAGCGCAAAATACGCGGATGTCATCGGTGAAGCCGAAGCTATCAGCTATATCGAACAACTTGGATAAGAGGCTGCCTGCATTTCAATAATCAATCCCCCCAAAGCTTGCGTCCACGATTTTGGGTGCAACAGAAAATTTCGATCAGGAGAAACGTAAATGTCCGCTGAAGTTACCTTGACCAAACCACAGGATCCCTGGATCGGTGCCAGGGGTCGCATCGGTGTCGTCATTCCGTCGACCAATATTGGCGTTGAATATGATTGCCAGCGTTTTATCCCTCAGGGTATCTCCTGGCACTTCGCGCGGTTCTTTATCGAACACAAGGATCTGACCAGCGATAATGCGTTCCTGGCTTTCATCGAAGCCATTCGTCTGACGATCCCTGACGCCATGCGCGACATCATGACCGCAGAACCAACCCACATCATGATGGGCATGTCGGCTGAAACTTTCTGGGGTGGTCTTGCCGGGAACGACGAGTTTTCGGCCAGGTTGCGGGAACACATGCCAGACAGCATGGGCCTGACAACAGGTGCCGATGCCATTGCCAGTGCCCTGAACCAGTTCAAGGTGAAAAACATTTCAGTTGTCTCACCGTACCAGCCCATTGGTGACGAACAGGTCCTGAAGTTTTTCACCGAAACCGGATTCAACGTAAAACACAATATCGGTTTGCGTTGCGACACAGCCAATTCCATCGCCCATACGCCCCAGAAAGACGTGCTGAACCTGATCGTCAATGAGATGGACGGCGACGATGTGGATGCCATTGTCCAGGTCGGGACCAATATGTCGAATTCTGATCTGTTCCCGACCATTGAAAAGATGCTCGACAAGCCAGTGATCCCGATCAATGTGGCCACGATCTGGCACGCATTGAGAGCGATTGGCGTGACCGATCAGTTTGTTGGCAAAGGCTGGTTGATGGAGCGTCATTAAACGCACCAACCAGACCGAACCCGCACAGTTCTTTTAGTTTCCCGCAAAGAAAAGACACATTTGAAATGGATATCAACAACCACGTAATAATTGCCGGCGCCGGCCCTGTTGGCTGTACAGCTGCCTTGATACTTGCCCAGGCCGGGGTCAAGGTGACCCTTCTTGAATCAGCCGCGTCCCTGATAGAAGATTTGCGAGCGTCAACTTTCCATCCGCCGTCACTGGATATGCTGGACGAACTGGGTGTAACCGAAAAGTTGTTGCCGCAGGGATTGATTGCATCAAAATATCAGTACCGGGACCGCACATCCGGTGCCTATGCGGAATTTGATCTCGGCGTCTTGTCCGATATCACCAAACATCCCTATAGACTGCAGTGTGAACAATACAAGCTGACCCGGACGATCAAACCCATGCTGGAGGAAACCGGCAACGCTGACATTCGATTCTCGACGGCCGTGACATCAGTCACCAATCACGCCGACCATGTCGAGGTGACTATTGATGGCCCCGAAGGCAAGGACACCCTGTCTGGTCGTTATTTGATTGGATCGGATGGTGCACGCAGCGAAGTGCGCAAGGAAATGAATATCGAAATGGAAGGCTTTACCTATCCCGAGCTGTTCCTGGTCGTATCGACAGATTTTCCCTTTGAAGATCATCTGCCGAACCTGAGCCACGTCAATTATATATCTGACTCGGAAGAATGGTGCACCATTTTGCGGGTGCCCGGTTTCTGGCGCGTGCTTTTTCCCACAATTGAGGGGACTTCGGAAGATGAGCTTTTGGCCCCGGACAAGATCGAAGAGCGCATGCAGCGGCTGGTCAAATCCGATGCGCCATACAATATTGTGCACACAACGCTGTACAACATTCATCAGCGTGTCGCCAAACAATACCGCGTTGGCAACGTCCTGATTGCCGGTGATGCAGCGCACCTGAACAATCCTCTCGGCGGCATGGGCATGAACGGTGGCTTGCATGACGTCTTTAATCTTTGCCCGAAGATGATTGATATCATTCAGAACGGCGCCAGTGAGGATTTATTGGATCTCTATGAACGTCAGCGTCGGGATGTCACAATCGATTTCATCCAGAGCCAGACGATCCAGAACAAAAAAAACATCGAGCAAATGACCCAGGAACAAAGACTGGAACATATCGACGGCCTCAACAAGATGATTGCCGATCCAGCCCTGGCCGCGGCCTTCCTCAGTCGTAACAACATGTTTGACGCCTTGAAGCGGGCGGCAGAAATCACCTGACACCGGATGCTATATGACCGCACCACCTAATCCTCCGACATATGGCTGGCGCGCCAAGTTAGGGGTCATAGTGCCGCCCACAAATACGGTTAATGAAGCCGAGTGGAACCTGGCTGTACCCGATGGGGTAACGGTACACGCGGCCCGTATGACCCTGCACACTGACACCACTTCCGTGGAAGGTTTGAACGCGTTACATCGCGATCTGGCCGAAGCCGTGCACAGCCTGAAACCGGCTGGTGTTGCAGCCATCGCCTATGGCTGTACGGCAGGATCCATGATCACACCGCGGCACGCCCTGGCCGAAAAAATGTCTGGCGAAGTTGATTTGCCTTGTGTGACAACGGCCGCCGCAATCGTCGATGCTCTGGAAGTCGTCAGGGCCAAAAAAATCGCTGTTGCCACACCTTACGACAAACGCCTTAACGATCACGAAGTTGAATTTCTGACCAGTCAAGGTCTAGAAGTACTGGCAATCGAGGGGTTGGGGTTGGGCGCAAATGGTCCGGCGGAATATCCCTTGATTCACCGTGTCCCGAAATCACGTATCCTCGAACTCGCGAGATCGGTTGATCGATCCGGGGCAGACGCCCTGGTCATTAGCTGTACAGATTTTCCAACTTTTGGACTGATTGAAGAACTGGAATCTGAATTGGGAAAACCTGTCATCACAAGTAATCAGGCGACCTTGTGGGCGACGTTGCACGCGGCAGGGATCGGCGACAAGTTACCAGAGCTCGGGCAATTGTTTCGGGATTTCTGAAACAGAACCGGACAACAAACAGGCGACATTCATGACAACCACATTTCAATATCCGTCCCTTCGCGATCGTACCGTTATTGTCACCGGTGGCGGTCAGGGGCTGGGACGCGAGATGGCATTGGCCCTGATTGCACAGGGTGCAAATGTGGTCATCACAAGTGTATCTGACACCGCCAGCAGGGATCAAACGACGAGGGACGCACAGGCATTGGGTGCAGACAGCGGCGATGTTCTGGCCTTGAAAGCTGACGTTGCGAACTGGGCCGATTGCCAAAATGTCGTTGATCAGGCTCGACAGAAATTTGGGGCCATCCACGCGTTGATTAACAATGCCGGTCGCGGCATGCGTCTGATTTCAGAAACTTTCAACTCTATCCCGACAAAGTTCTGGGAGGCAGATGTCGACGCCTGGCGGACAGTGATGGACATCAATATCAACGGCACATTCCTGATGTCGAAAGCTGTTATGCCTGAGTTTTTGAAACAGAATTCTGGACGCATCATCAATATTTCGACGAGTGATATCACGATGGTACGTGGTGGCTATTCCCCCTATGGGCCTTCCAAGACGGCCATCGAGGCCTGCTCGGTTGCCTGGGCGCAGGAGTTGACCGACACCGACATCACCGTAAATGTCTTACTGCCAGGCGGTGCTTCCGACACCGCATTGCTGCCGGACAGCCCGGACAAAAAGGGGGCAGACGGTAACTTGTTGCCGCCGGCGATCATGCGGGAACCGGCTTTGTGGCTCTGTTCGGATCAGTCAAATGGCGTTTCAGGTCGACGCTTCATTGCCCGTAACTGGAACGCCGACCTGCCACCTGACGAGGCCGCAGCAGGTGCCATGGAGGCACAAGCTGCAAAGCCAAAAGTCATGTAAGATACTGGAATATGTTATCCCTACTTAATGTTCACCCAGCGAAGCTGAAAGAAGTTATCTGCTCGCTGAACAAGATCAATATTGCTGCGCACACTCCATGAAAGTGCTTGTTGATGCAGCGGTATGAAAGGCAGCTCTGCCTTGAATATTGTGTGCACTTCGTCGATCATGGCCTGACGTTTGGGCTGATCAACTTCAACAGAGATCTGGTCCAGCGGTCCAGCCCAACAGATAAAGATTTGTATCGCGGGCCTTGTATTTGCAGCAAACCGCTGCGGGTTACAGTCCCTGCTGCATGGTCAGGCGGATAAACTCCGCCCGCTTGATCGGACCACCGGAATTCTGGTTAGGGAATTGTTTGTTCCAGGCATTCATCTTGACGGATAAATTGCACAAGGCAGAACCTATCTCGGTATGGTTTTCCTGAACGATACCCTGGAAACGCTTAAAGCGTTTAGCGTCAATGTTGTCCCACATTTTCGACGTTTGTGCTTCGAAATCATGGAAGCGGTCTGAAGCCCCGGTGTTCATGCTGGAAAACTTGTCATAGACAGCATCGCAGGTTTTCATCAAGGTCTTGTCTTGCTTCAAGGTTCGATTTTCCATGATGTCATCGACGGAATAACAAAAGTCGGTGAAAGCAGACTGAACGGATTCCCAGCATTCCCGGAAATAGGCGACAGACAAATAGATATCACCAAAATCTTCCAGGAAGACAGGCACTTCCTCGAGGCCAATACCAAGTTTGTCCGACATCATTTTCAGTTTGGCAATTGCCTGACGCTTGTCCGGGTGTCGAAAAAGCTCCACCACGTCACCATAATTTTTGACGCCTTCATTACCGTCGCCAAAAACTTCAAGAATAACGCGCTGGGTAAATGCTGACATATAGCGATGCAGTTGCACCTGCTTGGCCGCTGAAAGCCGCAGGCTTTCGTGATCATCGACACGAATTCCAAGTTTACGCAATTCGATCCGCAGGCTGTACACATCATATGAATGAAGCTTGGCAAGCTTTGTCAGCATTTTGACATCGTCAGAGCCAATATTGGTATAGACCTGACCAATAGCGCTGACGGGCAGCTGACCACTGCCCATTTTGTCACCTTCAAACAGCTCGATGACGCTTTCAAGTTTGGCGTTCTTGATCATACGCGTCCGCCCGAGACTTTTGCTCTCGAAGGGAATAACGCGAAGCGGCAGGGTATGAATGGAATCGCGATCGTGATCCGAATCCTGATCGGGTTCTTGAACCGCAGCGTTCTGCGCCGTGAAGTCTGCTTCTGCAGCGAGTGTCATGTTTGCCCCCGGGCTTTGACTCTCAATTGTTGCCGTCATCATAGTGATAAACAGGAACAAGACCAGTAATTAACGAGACAATGAGTGGAACAAATAAATTAACTAAAGTTAACGCCAAATGTTTACTTGCGGACAACTTGAAAACATCCAGGTAACGGTTGAAATAGCGACATATTTTACATGGATCAGGGGACGTAAGTGTATCCGGCACCACGAACCGTTTTGATGGCCTGTGGCTTGCCAGGGTCTCGTTCGACCTTGCGGCGCAGGCGGGCAATCCGGATATCAATAGATCGGTCAAAGGGGTCCCAGTTTTTGTTGTGGGCCAGTTCCATCAATTGATCGCGTGTGAGTACCCTGTTGGGTCGTTCAACAAAGGCTCGCATCAAGTCATATTCCATGGCCGTTATGGCAATTTCCTCGCCACTGGCATCAAACAGACTTCGGCCATGAACATCAAAATGACAGGTACCGAACCGGACCCGCTGTTTGTCTTCGGCACTTTCCGAGGTTGCCGAGTTTGTTCTCATGCGTCTGAGAACTGATTTCACCCGGGCATAAAGTTCCCGCATGTCGACCGGTTTGGCCAGATAGTCGTCGGCCCCGACTTCAAGACCCACAATCCGATCAATAACTTCCCCGGCAGCTGTCTGGAAAATGATGGCGACATCTGACGTTTCACGCAAATAGCGCGCCAGTGTCAAACCATCCTCCCCCGGCATGGCAATATCCAGAATGACCAGGTCTACAGGTTCCCCCAAAGACATGATTTCCTTCAACGCTTCGCCACCTGTTGCAGGCGTTACGCGAAAACCCTTGAGTTCAAGATATTCCTGCAGGGTATCTCGCAAATCCTGCTCGTCATCGACGACGACTATGTGATCTTTCCTGGCCATTATGAATATCCTCGCGGCAGGAGCCCCTTTATCCGGCCATTATTAAAGTGTTTGAATTCAGAAGCTGAACCCGGTCCCCCACATTCTTGCATCAAGATGGCGCGCCATCAAACAAGTTGACTTCAAATGGCATTTTCACTTTCAGGAACCTTGATTCGGGCAAGGGCCTGGCATTAGGTGACTTGTATTCACAGCGCCGATCCAGAGCCGGTTTTGGTCCACACGTCACAAATGTTGCATCCGTCCGCGACATGCCGATATCACTCAAGGTCCGGGGATCAAGATACTGGAACGATTGTCCGGCCTTGCGGGCCTGGTGGACGTCGTGGGCATCTTTCACTTTTCCCCAGATAAAACGCGATGCTGTATCAACCGCATCCAGATAGAGATCAATATTGTTGCGCCGTCTCGCCCACGCCGCACCAACAACTGCACTATTCGTTCGACTGCGTGTCGATCCGATTTCAGCTTCCTTGCCATTTACATAAACAAACATGACGTATTCCTTATCCCCTAGATCGTTTTCAATGACCCCTGAGTCATTGGTCGCAAAGTAAACATAGAGGGCGGGGATTTCAGGATGGTGTCGAAATCAGCTGTTTATTGTTTCAATTGTTTCAGTTTTACCAAAATCGCATCATTTCTGCTGCTTCAAGCCTGCGTTAACAGGGTTACCAGGTTTCGCACTTCTTTCGGCGTAATCGGTTTTTCGATATGTGGTCGCCCCGATTCTTTCAGAAATGAAGCAATATCACTGCTGAGGGTATCCCCGGTTACAAAGGCGATCCGGTCGACAAGTTCCGGATGTTTGTCTCGCAAGGCACCCAACAACCACGGACCATCATAGTCCGGCATCCGCAGATCACTCAGGATGACATCAAAATCCGTTAGCCCGACCGCATCAAGTGCGCGTTGGCCATTGTTCCTGATCAAGGTTTCATGACCGTCCAACTGCAATATTTCGGCGATCAGTTCGGCGACTTCAGGCTCGTCATCAACGATCAAAACGGCCAAGGTCTTTGGACCCTTGGCATTCTCCAGGGTCAGGTCCCCGCCTTCAGGGGCGGCAGTGCCGACGGGCAGCCGGATCGTAAAACTGGCTCCCCGACCTGGTTGGCTGAACAATTTGATCTTGCCGCCATTGGCTTCGATTAACCTGTGACACAAGGCCAGACCTATGCCCGTGCCTTCACCGACTTCCTTGGTGGTAAAAAATGGCTCAAATATACGACGCCTGATTTCGTTCGGCACTCCGGGGCCATTGTCCTTCACCTTGATCACAACATGCTCGCTGCCGTCGCTGTAACCGCTGGTGATACGCACGCGACGACTACTGCCTTTCTGACGCAAGGCATGCTCGGCATTCATAATCAAATTGGTCAGCACTTGCGTGATTTGATCCGGGTCAACATTCACGTTCGGCAGGGCCGTTGAGAGATTTGTCGAGACGTCGATATTGGCACCACGCAGGGAATAGCTGGTTAGCTCGAGCGCCAGATCAATCATGTTGTTGGCGTCCGCCTGCACCCGATCCCGGGTTTGTTGCCGGGCCATGGCCAGGAATGTTTTGACAATGCGGGCGCAGCGATCTGCGGCTTTGCCAATCCGCTCGGCCCGTGCTGCCACCTTTGGATCATCTGCAGTTTCCTGCAATAACAAGGTCTGGCCCACGACAACCGAAAGGGGATTATTCAGCTCGTGTGAAACACTCGCCAGCAATTCACCCATTGCGACCATCTTTTCGCTGACATGCATGACTTCGCGCTGGCGTGCCATTTCATCCTGCAAGGCCCGCATCTCCGTCAGATCAAATATGGTCGATACAATGAGTTTTTCTTCCTGATAGGACATCAATCTGGCAGCGTAAGAAGACCAGAATGACGTTCCATCTGCTTTCATGAATTCGATCTCTCTGTCGTTTACTTCGCCATCATTCAGAAGTTCCTGCCAGATTTCCCTGCGCTCCTGAGGGTTGGCCCAATAGTCCGTCGCGACGATGCCCGGCCCCATATCTCCGCGCTGAAAGAGTTCTTTGGATTTTGGACTTTCATAAAGAACAACGGCATCCTCCCCCCGGCTCACTGTGATGGGAATCGGTGATGCTTCCAGAATTTGACGCACAGACTCTTCGCTGTCTCTCAGCGCATTTTCCATAGTCTTGCTTTTGGTGATGTCTGTCAGGGTTATGACAAACCCTTTTTGTCGGGTCGGATGACAGGAATACAGGAACCAGCGGTCATCGTTTTGCAATCGAAATTCAAAGTCACGCACGGACTTTCGGTTGCCGTCCTTGTCAAAGTGCATGGCAAAAAATGATTCCAGCATTTCGCCGTGCGCATAATAGTCGCCCCGGTCTGATCCTTCCCTGATCAGATCTTCATAGCTGGCACCGGGCACAAGGTTTTCGCGACTGGTGGTATTGAAGTCCAGATACTGGCTATTGCAAGTGATCAGTTTGCCATTGTGATCAAAAAGAGCGAAGCCTTCTGACAAGGCTTCAATCGCATCTTCAAGAATATCATTGGCCTTCTTCAAGGACCCTTCCCGTTCCAATTGTTCGGAAAGATCCATGATGCTGGTGATATGCATATCGCGGCCATTGATATTGACCAGCTTCGAATTGCAGGTAATCCAGTAGGTCGATCCGTCTTCACGGCGGTAATGGATCGGATAATCTCTCAGTTCACCGCTTTCCCTCAGGGCCTCAATAAACGCAGGGCGATCATCAGGATTGGCATAAAGTTCCTGAACATGGAAAGCATCATCACTGTATTCATCACGGCCAAACATCCTGGATGCCGCGGGGCTTTCGTAAACAACCCTGCCGGTTTCAAAATCCACAAGGATGGCAGGCAGCGGATGGTTTTCGACCAGGGTTCGGAAATGAATTTCACTGTCTCTCAATTCTTCTTCGACATGTTTTTGCAGCGAAATATCCGTACTGACGGCCGATTGACCACCGAGCGATGTGGCATCAAGGGTGATCAGTATCCATTCACCCGTCGTCATCCTGACTTCGACAGACTTGCCAGTGCTCTCCGTCATGACCTGCAATATTTTTTCAGCCATTTCTTCAGACTGAACAACCGGGCTACCTTCGAAGATTGCAAACTTCGGCATGATGGCGTCGACCAGATGTCGAAACGGTTGCCCCAGAAAATGGGCGCACTCATGTCCGGTAACTTCGGCCAGCGGATTGTTGATCGCAATAATGTTTCCGTCTTTCGATGTCAGAACGAAACCGCTGACCAGACTGTCGATTGCGTCCGTGTAGTCCTGATTCATATCCTCGAGCGCAAGAACGCTTTCGTCATATTTTTGCCGCAGGGTAATCTCGGCGCTGATATCAACCAGGCAGCCCTGAAAAAGCGTTGGCCCGCTGGCAGTGGTATTCATCGCAGTCAGTTGATCCCTGAACCAGATCCAGTCGCCTTTGCCATTCCGGAGGCGATATTCAACGCTGGTCGTTTCGTTCGTCGCAAGATCACGAACGGCCGCTTCATAGGCTGCCCGATCCAGACTATTGATCTGCTGGTTTAACCAGGAGGGATCGACTTCGAAATTTTCGGGATCATAATCAAGTATTGCCCCGGCATTCGGACTGACAAATTGTACGTCGGCACTTTGGCTTATCAAAGACTGATAAATGATGACCGGTGTGGCCGCTAACAGCTGAAGCATATGGGGGCTCAATATGTCCTGATCCGGCATATTATCGTTCACGTCTGAAGAATTTGACGAAGTCATTTTCTGATCCTCTGGCTGATCAACAACAACGTTTTCCAATCAGGATCGTCGCCGGATCAAGGCCCCACAGTCATATGTATTGATCATAAATATACAGGCAATTTCGGTCTCGTGTCCCGGCGCATCTGCAAATGAAACAATTGAAACCATTTCGCATCGTAACGGTCGCAATACAGAAACACACCTTCCCTATCTTCCAATTATCCACTGGGGACACCCTCTTGGGGACAGCATGAGATCAATCTTGAATTCGATCAAAACAGTACGAGGGAACAATGAACTTTTTTGTAGCAGACCAGACAACCGAACGATTTGCCCGATGCATTGCAGCATCACAGCGCGTGAACTGGGACATCCAGACCGATGTTATTCGCGGGCGTAAATTTGACATCGGACATAAATTTTTGCCCGACGGCCTTTCAAAAGTTGAAGACATGGTGTTTCTCACCGAAACTGAAAGACGTTATGTCAGTCAAATTCAGGGCCGCACCTATGCCAATGTTTTTGGCCTGGTCGAGCGCTTTATTAACGCCAAGATTCTCGAAGTAGGACAGGATCACGTGCTTGGTGATCAGGTAGCTATGGAAGCCGTTGTTCGCTTCAGCAATGAAGAGTTGAAGCATCAGGAATTGTTCCGCCAAATTGATCGCATGTGCGAAGAGGTTATGCCTGCGGGTTACAGTTTTGCGCCTGATCCCAACGACGTTGCGAAAGCGGTTCTAAGTAAAGGCACCTGGGCTGTATTGGCCCTGACGCTGGATATTGAATTGTTTACCCAGACACACTACCGGGAAAGCATTGATCCAAACGATACCTTGTCACCTTTGTTCAAGGACGTTTTTTTGTATCACTGGAAAGAAGAAAGTCAGCACGCGATCATCGACGAACTGGAGTGGGTTCGGCATGACGCCAGCGTTTCAGCGGAAGAACGCGACACAGGTGTTACCGAGTTCATTGAACTTGTAGGCGCGGTAGACGGTATCCTCCAGGGTCAGGCTGCAGCTGACGCCGCATACTTCGCTGAGACTTGCGGTCGGCAGATGGCAGCAGAAGAAGTGGTCGCCGTGGAAAGCGGCATGTTGGCGGCGTATCGCTGGCAGTACATTTTCTCCGGTGCCCAGCACCCCCATTTTGGCAAAGTGCTTGGCGGTATGATTACAGCTGAACAAGGCGAGCGCATTCAAAGCGCGCTCGGCAGTATCGGTTAATCCGAAACACATCATGAAAGCCGGCCCGGCAATCAAACCGGGCTGGCGGCCATATCATCTACACATCAAAAGGAAACAAGAACATGTCCGCAATCGCATCTGCAGATTACCCGAATATCGTCAACGGTATCGACGTCGACGCCGTTCAGGCCCTGGCGCAACAAGTGTCAGACGACCCCGCCACGGGACAAACACACTGGCAGGTGACCAGCGCCTGGCAAGGTCAAACCCACAGCCAATCGAAAGTGTCCGCTTATTCTTTGGGCGGCGAAAAGATTGCCCGTGATTTTACAATCGACATTGATGAACCCGAAGAACTCGGGGGCAGCAACCAGTTTGCCAATCCGCAGGAGTACCTCATTTCGGCACTCAACGCCTGCATGATTGTTGGCTACACTGCCCTTTGCGCCCTGAATGGCATTCGCATCGACAAACTGGAGATTACCACCGAGGGCGACATTGATCTTCGAGGCTTTCTTGGACTTGATGCCGATGTGTCACCTGGCTACGACAGCCTGGAATACACCGTTACAATCAAGGGGGATGCCAGCGAGGAAAAGTTCAGGGAGATACATGAGATGGTGACGGCAACTTCACCGAATTTCCACAACATCTCTACACCCGTTGCCCTTCAGCCGACATTTATTGTCGAATAGGCAAACAACTCAAGATTAGAAGAACGGCTGCTATTTTTTATGGTAGCCGTTTTTCATTTTGAACGCCGGAAGTTATGTCGATTGTACCTGTGGATCAAAGGCGATGAAGTCATAGATCGCAGCCTCGCCAGCCTCGGGCGGCGGAGGGTAGATCAGTTTTTCATTGATGTTCCGCTTGAGTGTTTTTGCCTCTTCTCCGGTTTTGGAAACTTCACGCTCCCACCCCGTTGTGAAAACGGCACCCATAGGGCCCAGGTCCATACAGGTCACATAACGTTCCTGCTGATATTTTCGCATGGCCTTATTCGTTAAATCCCGCACAGCATTATGCCCGGCGTGCTGACCCAGCTTGAGCGCATGTTGGCAGGACATCATCGAGACGTGCTGATCATCCGTCATGGCCCTGGCGACATCCCCGGCAACGAACACAGAAGGGAAATCGTCGAGTTTCAGGAATTCGTTTACAGCAAGCCTTCCGGTTTCGTCCAACGGCGTATCAAAACATCTGGTCAGTGGACTGGCTTCAAGACCGGTTGCGAAGATCACCGTGGACGTTTTGATAACTTCGCCGCTTTCCAATGTCAGGCCTTGCGCATCAAGGGACGTTACTGAAACGCCTGTTTTCACCTCAATCGAACAGCTTGCCAGGGTTGAATTAATTATTGGCCTGGCACTGTCACCCAATCCCTCTCCGACATCCGCTGCCTGGTCGAGCAGGACAATCCTTGCACTTTTCCCAAATTGGCCCCGTAGTTCTGTTGCTGTTTCAATACCTGTAAAACCGGCACCCACAACCACAAAGGTCGAAGAAGCTTCACAGCTATCCTTATCCAGATTGCCAAGATGCTTATCAAGCCTGGCCGCCCCTTCATAACTGTCGTTGTCAAATCCGTATTGCAGAGCGCCTGGAATGGGCAATTTGCGCAATTGACTACCGGTGGCAAGGATGAGGCTGTCCCATGACAGGTTTTGGTCGCCGTCATTGTTTTGCAGGTTCAGCATCTTTGTGGATGGATCAATGTTTGAGACTTCGGCAACCCTGAACCCGACATCGATGGCCGCCAATAGCGGCGACAGGGGAACCCGCATTTCTTCCTTTGCCCCTTGATAAAGTCGGGGACGAATGACCAAAGCCGGGTCTTTGCTGATCAAGGTTATTGCCATTTCTTGTGCCGATAGACCCTGGCGGTTGCGCTCGGCTGCAGCACTCATGGCCGCCCACACACCGGCGAACCCACCACCCACAATCACGATATTTTTCATTTCTTCTGCTCCGTCAATTAATCATTGCCAGCGATTACAACATTTGCAAAAATGAAAATCTATATGCAATTTATGCAATTGGATTCGCAAATATGCAATTTACAAACAAATTGTCCTGGGACGACTACCGATATGTGTTGGCTATATTCAGAGCACAGGGGGTAACAGGTGCTGCGGCCGATATGGGTGTGAACGTATCAACTGCTTTTCGGCGGTTGGACAAAATCGAAGCCATTGTAAGAACGATGCTGTTTGATCGCCAGCGCGGCGGGTACGTGCCGACAGCGGCTGGACAGGAAGTTGTCCGGGCTGCAGAGATCATGGAGCAAGCGGCATTTTCTGCCGATCGCACTGTCAGCGGTCATGATCAGGACCTGACCGGTGAATTGCGTATTACAGCAACCGAAACCATGGCTGTTTGTTTTCTGACCCGGCACATGAAATCGTTTCGGCAAAAGCATCCTGGCCTGACGGTAAATATCAGCAGCGAGAACCGGGTTCTCAGCCTGGCCGAGCGAGAAGCCGACATCGCCCTGAGGCCCAGACGCCCGACAGACGAAGCCCTGGTTGGCCGCAAGATCGCGAATTTACGCTGGGGGATATATGGACGCTCTGACCGGATAAAGGAAATTCCCGGAACAAAGAAACTGAAGGACCTGTCTGACCTTGCGGGGCAACAATTCGTTGTCTGGGACGGTGGGGCGCTGGCGAAAGAAACTGAAGACTGGATGGTCGACAATATTCCGGACGTCGACCTGGTGCTTCGATCAAGCAGTCTGATTACCAATGCCCAGGTCGCGGCAACAGGGGCTGCCCTGACATTGCTGCCTTGCATCGTTGGCACGATCTGGCAAGATCTTGAGCCTGTCATCAGTCCGTTAAAAGACAACGAGAAATCCGGCGAACTCTGGCTGGCCTTTCATGAAGACATGCGTCACAACGCCCGCGTCCGGGCACTTGTTGAACATATAGCCGAGGCAGCATCAGAAGACACCGCTTTGTTTGAGGGTCGCTGACGACGATCTTTTTAAAGGCCACTGCATTCCATCTTGCTGCCGAATGCGCAAGGATAGTTTGATCGTCGTAGATACAGTTCGGGAAATGTCTCATGAAAAAAGTTGTTGTCGTCACCGGCGCCGCGCGCGGTATTGGCCTCGCGACGTCTAAAAAATTCCTCGCCGAAGGCTGGCAGGTTATCATGATCGATATTGATGGCGCAGTCCAAACCACGGCCAGAAATTCACTCGACGCGGATGACCTTACACTGGCAATTGAATGTGATGTCTCGGAACCAGAGCAGGTTACACTTGCTGTCGAAGAAGGCCTCGCCAGGTTTGGCCGGATCGATGCCCTGGTGAACAATGCCGGCATCGCCGTCTTCAAGCCTGTTGTTGAAACCAGTTTCGAAGAATGGTCGCGTGTTCTGGCCGTAAACCTGAACGGCCCTTTCATCTGTACCCAGGCTTGTGTTCCGGCGATGATGGCCAATGGTGGCGGCAGCATTGTCAATATTACCTCTATCTCTGGCACCCGGGCATCGATGTTGCGCGTCGCCTATGGCACCAGCAAAGCCGCCTTGATGCATTTGACGAAACAACAAGCGGCAGAACTTGGCAATCATGGCATCAGGGTCAACGCCGTCTCCCCCGGTCCGGTCGACACAGCCATGGCAAAGGAAGTCCATACTGCGGATATACGCGCTGATTATCATGACGCCATCCCTTTGAACCGTTACGGCACCGAAGAAGAACTGGCCGAAGCTGTGTATTTTCTGTCCAGTGACAAGGCCAGCTATATCAATGGTCACACCCTGAATGTGGATGGTGGCTTTGCCGCCACCGGCATTGGACTTCCGAGTATTCGCACGACTTGACGCAGTATCGCCTGTCGCTTTGGCCGATCAGAAATCGCTGATCTGGCTGAGCAGTTTTGCATAGAAAATGTCAAAAATGGGCTGATAAGGCCCTCTGAAGTCATCAAATCAACCTGAATCTGACTTTTTGACCCACGAATGATCATTTCGTGGGGGGCTGATTCCGTGAACAATTCAATATAGTTACCGCACTGCAGCGTAATATTAAGTAATATTATTCGCTTTATTAAATATTATTTATTGACACATTAGATTTTGCCAGCCTATCCTCCTGCCCGAAATCGATTTCAGGTCCTGAAATTTATTTCAGTCGGCAACGCAAAAATAACAGTCCCTGGTTCAGACCGCATTGCCGATCAAAACAAAGGAATTTTGAACCAGGGGGGGTTAAGCGAAATTTATCGAAGGGCGTGCCGGGCTGGCCAAGGGGAAGTTACCAATCAACCGGTTCTGCACGCAGCCAACAGGCAAATTTACAACAGGAGATTAACGATGAGTATTAGAAAAACACTTCTTGGCGCAACAGTCGCGCTGGTGGCTGGACTGGCCACACAATCTGCAACCGCTGGAACCAAATTCGCATGTGAGCCGGGCGAAACCTACATCATGAACGTGATGGTTTCGAGCCACCCATACTGGGTGCCTGTCTATCAGGGCTACAAACAGGCAGCACAGGCCATGGGCTGTGAAGTCATTTTCTCAGGCACACCTGACTATGACATCACCAAGCAAATCGCTTCTTTCGAACAGGATCTGGCCAAGAAGCCTGCCGGCATCCTGTTGCACCCGATGAATGCTGACCCGTTCATTGAGCCGATTAACCGCGCCATCAAAAACGGCACTCAGGTCGTGACTTTTGCGGCAGATTCGCCCAAATCAAACCGGGTTTCCTACATCACTTCCGACAACCTCGCCGAAGCCAAATATGCGGCCGACGAAATCGCCGGTCTGATGGGCAAAAAAGGTGAGTATGGTGTTCTGGAAAATCCAGGTCAGTCAAACCATGACTTGCGCGTCACAGCCTTCATCGCCTACATGAAGAAAAACTACCCGGACATGAAACTGGTTGGCCGTCAGGCAACAAACCAGGATGCGTCCAAAGCTTATACTGCAGTATCATCCATGATCCAGGCCAACCCGAAACTTGGCGCGCTGTGGATCCCTGAAGCTGGTTCTGCTGAAGGTGCTGTTGCAGCCGTTCTGGAAGCAAAAGCAAAAGTCATCATCATGCATGCTGACGTTACACCCGTAACGCTGGAGCACATCAAAGCCGGTAACATCCACAAGGCCTTGAACCCGAACCAGGGCATGCAAGGTTACATGGGTTTCATGCTGACTTTCATGGCCACACGTTCCGGCCTGATCGACCCCTTCAACGACTACAAGCGTACAGGCTTCAACCCGATGGGCGTGCCTTTTGTTGACAACGGTTTCGCCGTCATCACCAAAGCCAATGCCGACGATTTTGAACTCGGTACATACATGAAGGGTCGCTCTCAGTAAGCGACTTCTTTCGACCGGACTGCTGTCCGCCGGACTTGAACTTCCTCCCTGTAGTTCAATCTGGCGGGCAGCAACCCTCCCCCCTTTATCCATTTACATAGTTCGCGACTTCGGCAGCGATGTTGTCTCCGCGCGAACTTTGCAAATCGAAAGTCAGGGCCATGTCACCGCAAACAGTGTTGAAAATTTCGAAAATCAGCAAATCGTTCGGCGCCACGCAGGCCCTGAACGCGGTTGATTTTGAACTCCGCACCGGCGAAATCCACGCCCTGGCCGGAGAGAATGGCGCTGGCAAATCGACGCTGATGAACATCATTGACGGCATTCATCAACCGGACAGCGGCGACATCTATATCCACGGGAAAAAGGTCAATATCTCGTCGCCGGCAGAAGCCCAGCAAATGGGCATAGGGTTTGTTCATCAGGAAATCGCCCTGTGTCCCGATATCACCGTGGCAGAAAATATCTTCATGGCGCAAACCAACGCCAGCAAATCCATCCTGATGAATTACAGTGATCTTCACACAAAGGCCCGTGAGGTCTTTGCACAATTAAGCCCCATTGATCCGGGAACACTGGTCAAGAATCTTTCAATTTCCAACCAGCAACTCGTTGAGATCGCCAAGGCCCTGACGCTTGATTGTCGCATCCTGATTCTGGATGAACCAACTGCGGCACTGACGGAGACCGAAGCGCAGGTTTTGTTCAGAATCATGAAAAACCTGACCGCCAATGGCATTTCGATCATTTACATCTCTCATCGCATGGTCGAAATTTTTGAAAACTGTGACCGTGTTTCTGTCTTCCGGGATGGCCAGCATATCGTCACCAATGACGTGGCCGACATCACGCCCGATGACGTCGTTAACAGTATGGTCGGACGTGTTATCGACAATCTTTATCCACCCAAACAATCAGACGCTGAGGTGACTGGCGAGGTCATTCTGAAAGTTGACAATTTCTGTGAAGCCAGTCGTTTCAGGAACGTCTCCTTCAACGTCAATCGCGGTGAAATCCTGGGGATGGCCGGATTAATCGGGGCTGGCCGCAGTGAAATTGCCAAGGGGATCTGCGGTCTGGAAGGCGAAGCCGTCACCGGCGATTTATCGCTGGAAGACCAACCCATGGAAATCAGGAACTATCAGGACAGCATTGCCAATGGCATGGTCTATCTATCCGAAGATCGCAAAGGCGATGGTGTTTTTCTTGATCTCTCAATCGCCGCCAATATCTCGGCTTTGTCAGTTGAGCAAGTTTCCACGAACCTGGGCATTGTCGATAATGCCCGGGAAGCCAGCCAGGCACTGACACTCGGGGAACGACTGAACCTCAAATACGGACACATCAATCACCCGGTGTCTTCCTTAAGCGGCGGCAACCAACAAAAAGTCGCCATCGCCAAAATGTTGTCGGTCAATCCGAAGGTGATCTTCCTGGATGAGCCGACCCGCGGCGTCGATGTTGGTGCCAAATCCGAAATTCACAAAATCCTGCGCGACCTGGCCCGCGATGGTGTGGGCATCATCGTTATTTCTTCAGAGCTGCCGGAACTGATCGGCCTGTGTGATCGCGTCATGGTCATCCGGGATGGGATCATCAGTGGTGAAGTCGACGGCGATCAGATGACGGAAGAAAACATCATGCATCTGGCATCAATCGCCCAGACAGAAGCGCTGGCGAGCACACGACCAGAGCAATATAAAACGGGGACACCATTATGAGTACTCTAGAAGCGACCCTCACTGCTGGTCCAGGACAACCAGGCCAATCAGGACAACCGGAGCACAGACAGGACGTCAGTGCCATGGCCCGGTTAAAGCGCATTGCAAGCATGCGCGAAACCGGCCTGATCGTTATTATCGCAATCCTTTTCATCGTGATGTCTTTTGCTTCTCCCTATTTTCTGACATGGGTGAACATGCGAGCCATGACCATGGCTTTTGCGGTTGAAGGTATTGTCGTTGTCGGCATGACCATCTTGCTGATTTCGGGCGGCATTGATCTGTCCGTGGGGTCTGTAGTGACTTTTGCCATGGTCCTTGCTGGTTGGTTATTTCTGAACGGCGTCGATCCGTGGACGGCCTCGGCGATTACGATTGTCGCCTGTGCAGGTGTTGGTGGGGCCATGGGCTGGTGTGTGACCCGGATCGGGCTGCATCATTTTATTGTCTCATTGGCTTTCATGGTGATCGCCCGTGGTGCCTGTTTGCTGATTACCCAAGGTCGCCCGTTGGGCCTGTATACCTTGCCCGCGGAGTTCAAGTTTATTGGTCAGGGCGCCATCGGCCCTGTCCCCTTTGTCATAATATTGTTTGTCGTGTTGGTTATCGTCTTCGACTTCATGCTGCGCCGAACAACAATTTTCCGGAAGGTATTCTACACAGGCAGCAACGAAAAAGCGGCAGCCTATTCCGGTATTCGAACCAAGAAGGTGGTCTTCCTGTCGACCGTTCTATGTTCGACCCTTTGTGGCATCGCAGGCGTAATCTATATGGCGCGCTTCGCGTCTGCACCGCCGCATTTTGGTCTTGGCATGGAATTGAACGTCATTGCGGCAGCGGTCATCGGGGGCGCCAGTCTGAACGGCGGCGTCGGCACAATCCTGGGTGCCATTCTCGGCGCTGTGTTGCTTTCGGTCGTGACCAGTTCGCTGGCCCTGCTGGATGTCTCGGTCTACTGGCAGGATATCATTCGCGGCTCAATTCTTCTGGCTGCGGTATCCTTTGACCACATGCTGAACAAGAAAAAAGCCTGATCAGTAGCGACGACCAGATTATGACTGATGTTCAAACATACGAATCGGCCCGACAGATTTACCGCGTCTTGATGATGCATTATGTCGAGCAAATGAAGCAGTCCGATATTGCTGTCGAAATGAAACTGTCGACGGCCAAGGTCAATCGCCTGATCAAGCAAGGCCGCGATCAGGGTATGCTTGAAATTTCGGTGAACACGCCGTGGCAGCCACAATTTGATCTGGAAAACCGCATCGCTGATGTCAGTGGCCTGGTTGACGCCGTCATCACGCCAACCCTGTCAGAGCAAACCGACATTGTTCTGAAGTCTGTTGGCCAGGCTGCCGCTTTGTACTTACTGGAAAACCTGAAGGACGGGGACACGATTTGTATCTCTGGTGGTCGCGGCGTCAGCGCTGTCATTGAGGCCCTGAGGCCGGAGAGGAAATACGACGTAACCGTTGTTCCGGCAACCGGAGGCGTGCAAGGCAAGCTTTATACAGACGTCAATTACGTTGCCGCACAGATGGCTGAAAAGCTGGGCGGTACGGCCTTCCAGATCCATGCGCCCTTGTTTGCAGAAACAGCCGAACAAAGAGACATGTTGCTTGCCATGAGCCAGGTGAAGGAAGTTCTTGATCGTGCCCGTGAAGCAACGATAGCCATCGTCGGTATTGGCTCCATCTTGCCAGAAAGTTCCAGTTTCTTTGATCTATATGAAGGCGCGGAGCAAGACCGGAAAAGCATCGTGGGCGGTGGCGCAGTTGCAGAAATGCTTGCCCATCTGGTCGACCGGCGCGGCAGTCCAGGTCCCTATGACCTGAATGACCGCATCATTGGGTTAACGCTGCCAGAAATGCACAAAATCCCACTATCAATCGGCGTCGCCGCTGGTGCCGACAAGGCCGTACCAATCCACTGCGTTCTGCAAGGACAACATATCAAGGTGCTTGTTTCAGACGAAGCAACCGCCAACCTGGTTTTGAAAAAATATCATGAGGAAAAGTAGATGACTGATACCGCCACTATGGAAAGACCATCTGTCACCACGCGCAAGCTTGGGCAAACAGATATCGACGCATCTGTTGTCGGCCTGGGAACCTGGGCCATTGGCGGCTGGATGTGGGGTGGAACGGACGAGGACCTGTCCATCAAGGCGATCAAGGCAGCCCTTGATACCGGGGTATCCCTGATAGATACAGCCCCTGCGTACGGTATGGGCCGATCAGAAGAAATCGTCGGCAAAGCAATTGAAGGCCGTCGCGACGAAGTTGTCCTGGCAACCAAATGCGGTCTGGTCTGGCATACCCAACAAGGCAATCATTTTTTCGACAATGATGACAAGCCGGTCCATCGGCATCTCGGCGCTGACTCCATTCGCTATGAGCTGGAACAAAGCCTGAAACGTCTACGTACTGATTACATCGACCTTTACATCACGCATTGGCAAGACCCGACAACACCTGTTGCCGAAACCATGGGTACGTTGATGGAACTGAAGGCAGAAGGAAAGATCAGGGCCATCGGCGTCAGCAACGTCAGCCCCGATGACCTGAAATCCTATGTGGCGGAAGGCCCTGTGGACGCCATTCAGGAGAAATACAGCATGCTGGACAGGGATATCGAGGATACCTTGCTTCCGCTGTGTGCAGAACATGGCATTTCAACGTTAAGCTACTCTTCTCTGGCCCTGGGGTTGTTGTCCGGCAAGATCGGGCCTGACCGTACATTTGACGGGGATGACCTTCGCATTGGCGACCCACGCTTCAGTCCGGCCAATCGAGAGAAAATTGCTTCGCTGTTTGACGAAATCCGGCCCATTGCAAAAAGTCTGGATGCAACCCTGGCGCAACTGGTAATTGCCTGGACATTATCGCAACCCGGCATTACGTATTCTTTATGTGGTGCCCGCAATCCTGAGCAAGCATCGGAAAACGCTGTCGCCGGGTCCCTGGTGTTGTCTCCTGATCAAATTACCAAAACGGGTGCGGCTGTTGATCGATACCTCAAGGATATGGACGCCTAGAGAAGATCCGGACCGAGGAAACAAACGTGGCAAATCTGCAAAGGGCAAAACAACTCACGAACCTGAAGGGCAATACGAACCCTTCGGTTCTGATTGTTGGTGGCGGCATCAATGGCATCGGCCTCTATCGCGACCTGGCCCTGCAGGGTGTC
>Ga0066611_10000337_pt1 | contig 29121 bp, 20 predicted proteins | sample SaaInlV_DNA_200m_FD_60376 | JGI IMG/M metagenome (GOLD analysis project Ga0066611, IMG submission 60376) | Marine microbial communities from expanding oxygen minimum zones in the Saanich Inlet - SI075_LV_DNA_200m | ecosystem: Environmental > Aquatic > Marine > Unclassified | place: British... | reverse complement strand
TGTTGTAGATCAGATAATAAAAAATTTAATTAATGATCATATAATGAAAAAAAATAAAGATATCAAGATTAATTCTTCATTAGTAAAAGAAAACCTTACATTTTTTGTAAATTGTATTGTTGAGAATCCTGCTTTTAGTAGTCAAACAAAAGATACTTTAGTAACAAAAACAAATAAATTTGGTTCAACATATAAAGCACATGACGCATTTTTAAAGAAAATTTCAAAGAGTGGAATTGTTGATCAGGTGGTAAAACTTGCAGCTTTTAAGGAGACTGCAGGACTTAAGAAAACAGACGGTAAAAAACAGATTAAACTAAAAGGTATTCCCAAGTTAGAAGATGCAAATAAAGCTGGAACAAAAGAATCTTCTAAATGCTCATTGATTTTAACAGAGGGAGATTCAGCTAAAGCATTTGCAATGGCTGGAATGGGTGTAGTCGGAAAAGATTACTTTGGTGTTTTTCCGTTAAAGGGTAAATTATTAAATGTTAGAGAAGCTTCGGCCAAAGTATTAAGTGCGAATGATGAAATTAATTATTTGAAACAAATCATTGGACTTAAACAGAATACAGATTATAGTTTGGAGGAAAATTTTAATCAATTAAGATATGGTAGAGTAATAATTCTAACAGATCAAGATTATGACGGAAGTCATATCAAGGGATTAGTAATGAATTTTTTCCATGTAATTTGGCCAGAACTAATTAAAAGAGAAAATTTTATTACATCTCTTGCAACTCCTATTGTAAAATTATTCAAAGGTAATCATTCAGAAATATTTTATAATATTACTGAATACGAGGATTATGTTGAAGATTTAAAAGAGAAAAATGAGATTCACTTATGGAAAACTAAATACTATAAGGGTCTTGGTACATCAACATCATCAGAAGCTAAAGAATATTTTCACGGAATAGAAGATAAATTGATTAAATATTTTTTCCAATCAACATTAGAAAATGCAATTAAAAATAATACAGAAGAACAAGGAGAACCTGAAGAACCTAAAGAACCTGAAGAACCAGAAGAACCAGAAGAACCAGAAGAACCAGAAGGAGAACCTGAAGAACCAGAAGAACAAGGAGAACCATATGAAGAATCAGAAGAAAGTGTTATTAAAACTGTATTAACAAATGATGATAACGATGCAATACTATTAGCATTTGATAAAAGTAGAAGTGATGATAGAAAAATATGGCTTAAACAATATGATAAAAATATGATTTTAACATATGATCAAAAAGATATATCATATTCAGAATTTATTCATAAAGATTTAATACATTTTTCAAATGATGATACTTCTAGGTCAATTCCTTCAGTAATTGATGGATTTAAACCTTCTCAAAGAAAGATTTATTTTGGAGCAAGTTTAAGAGGATTAGATAAAGTTGAAGTAAAGGTTGCACAGTTAGCTGGTTTTGTATCTGATAAAGCTGCATATCATCATGGTGAGATGTCATTAAATGGTGCAATTATTGGAATGGCTCAAGACTTCATTGGAAGTAATAATATAAATGTATTAAAACCTAATGGGCAGTTCGGATCTAGACTTCGAGGTGGCAAGGATGCAGCTTCACCAAGATATATTTGGACTGAATTTACACAAATTACATCTCTTGTATTTAGAAAAGAAGATGATCCTATATTAAAATATCAAGATGAAGATGGAATGAGAATTGAACCTAATTATTATTTACCAATTATCCCGATTGTATTAATTAATGGTGCTGAAGGTATTGGAACTGGTTTTTCAACTAAGTGTCCACAATATAATCCAATTGATATTATTAATATCATAATGAGAAAATTGAACAATGAGTGTAGCCAAAAAGACTATGAAGAGTTGATTCCTTGGTATAGTCTTTTTGAAGGAACAGTTGAACAAGATGAAGTAGAGAAGAAAACATACAATATTAAAGGAAAATATGAAATTAGGGACAATCATCTAATAGTTTCCGAATTACCAATTGGTGAATGGACTACAAATTATAAGGAATTTTTAGAAAAGCAGTTAGAATCAGAATCTTTGAAGAAAAATAAAATTAATATTAATTTCTTAAACTATACTGATAATAATACTGATAAGAAGGTTTATTTTGATCTAGAATTCAAAAAAGGATTTTTACAAAATACATCTCCAGAATTATTAATAAAAAGTTATCATCTAACTAAAAGGATTTCAACAACAAATATCCATCTATATAATAAAAATGGAACAATTAGAAAATATTCAAATATTGGGCAAATTATCGAAGAATTTTATGATCATAGATTAGAAAGTTATATTGAAAGAAAGAATTTTATAATTAACAAGTTGGAATCTGAATTGAAACTAATAAGTTATAAAGCTAAATTTATCTTGGCGGTTATTGAAAAAGAAATTAAAATTAATAATAAAACAAAAGATAAAATTGAATCAAAATTAGTAAATCAAAGTTATCCAAAAATGACTAATGGTATTGAAAATGAAAATGGAAATTATAATTATTTGTTAGGTATGAACTTGTGGTCATTAACATATGAAAAAGTAGAAGAATTAAAGAAACAAGAAGAAGACAAACAATCACAGCTTAAATTGCTTAAAAATAAGAAAGTTGAAGACATATGGAAGGAAGAATTAGAAGAATTATTAAATGTATATGAAAAATGGTACATTGAGAAGAAAAAAATAAATGATGATTCATTTGGAGTACTAAAGAAAACTAAATCAACAAAAAATAAAAAATTTAATAAATAAAAAATTGATTCTAAATATTTTTAATTTAAAATATAAAAACCTTAGTTAGTTTATGGATATAGATGAAATGTTTTTAGATTCAACAAGATCTTTTAAAAAAGGATATCAATTCAATTCATTTTGTGAAAGTCTACCTTGTATTGATAGTGATATGTCTAATGAAGATCCACTTATTGATTATAAAAAAATAATATCAGACTTGCAATATAACAACATTAGGTTAGTAAATGAAAATGAAATTAATAAATCAAAAATAAAAAATTTTGAATACATCGTAGATGATTTATCTAAAAAAAATTTATCTATGTCATTCGATTTATATTCAAAATCAGATTATTTCAATGAAAAAACACTAAAATTTTATTTAACTGGAACTTTTATGTTTGCTTTCACAATTGGATCATTGTCAACATTATTAATTGTAAAATGTTTATAAATACAAGATGTATCTCAACATAGTTTACTTCTAAAATCAATAATAAACAAAAAAGTTGAATTATTCATATATAAAAGATTAGTAATTTTATATATAAATGATCGAATTTCAAATATATGATTTTGTGGAAGACCATGAAAAAATAGAAGAAGACGTTGAATCTGATTCTGACGAGAAGAATGAACCTGATGAACTTCCTAAATACATTATTCATGTGTTTGGAAGGACAGAAGATGATAAATCAGTATATTGTAAAGTAAAAGATTTTACTCCTTTCTTCTATATTAAGTTGCCAAATAAATGGGAGAGAAGAACTATCAAAAGCAAAATAAATATACTACATAAATGGTTTATAAGTAGTGAAAATAAAAAAGTATGGAAGAAATTTCGTCAAGGGTTAATTGGAGTTGATTTCCAAGAAGCAATGGATGCATATGGTTTTGCAAATGATAAGAAATGTTCTTTTGCTAGATTAACTTTTGATAACACATTTGCAATGAAAAAATTTAGATATATGCTTGAACAAAATAAGATAAATATACCAGGAGCAACAAGTGGAGATTACCAGTTTAAGACATATGAAGCTAATTTACCTCCGATATTAAGATGGAGTCATATTATGAAAATAAGTGGATGTTCTTGGGTTAAAACTGAAGAATATAATTTAGTTGATGATGAAGCAGATAAACAAAGTTATTGTGATATAGAAATGTCAACAAGTTGGAAAGGATTAGAACCTATAGTTAAAGATTTTAATGCTCCATTAAGAATAGCTTCATTTGATATTGAATGTAATTCAGTAGATGGTCAATTTCCACAAGCAAGAAGAAAAGGAGATGCTTGTATTCAAATTGGAACTACATATACACATCTTGGTGAATCAATTCCATATAGACAACATATTGTATGTTTAAATGATACTAATCCAGTAGATAATTGTGTTACTGAAAGTTATGATAATGAAAAAGATATGATATTAGCTTGGAAAAAAGAAATTATAAAATCAGATTGTGATATTTTAACTGGATATAATATATTCTTTTTTGATGAAAAATACATGTATGATAGATGTGATATACATTTAAATATCAAGTATGAGATGTCATTATTTTCTAAACTTAAAGATTTTGAATGTAGATTTAGAGATTTTAAACTTTCTTCATCTGCATTAGGTGAGAATATGATTAGAATGTGGGATACACCAGGAAGAATTCATGTTGATCTTATGAAAGATGTTCAAAAAACGTATAACTTGTCATCATACAAGTTAGACTCGGTATCATCTAATTTTATAAGAGGAAAAATTAATAATCCTGAAAAATTGAAGAAAAAGAAATCAGATAAAACAAATTTCAAATATTTACTACACTGTGATGATATAAATGATATTATGGAAGATGATTACATACATATTGAACATATGAAAAGTTTTGTATCAGATTATGTAGGAAACAAATATGTTGTAATAAAAATAGACAAAGAAAATAAAACATTATTAATAGATTCTGATATCGAAATTAATCTAGTAGAAGAAGGATGTTTATATTGGACACAAGCTAAAGATGATGTAACTCCACAAGATATATTCAGATTACAAAAAGGAAGTCCTTCAGATAGAAGTATAGTAGCAAAATACTGTGTTAAGGATTGTCGTTTGGTTAACTTGTTAGTAAATAAACTTGAGGTTATTACAAAAAATATGGAGATGGCAAATGTATGTTATGTACCATTGTCATACTTGTTTGTAAGAGGACAAGGTGTTAAATTATTTAGTTTGTGTTTGAAAGTATATAGAGAAGAAAAGTATTTCTTTCCAGTATTAGAAAAAGCAAGTGATAAAGATTCAGGATATGAAGGAGCAGTTGTATTTGATCCAATTCCAAATGTATATTATCAACCATTAGTAACTAAAGATTATGCATCTCTATATCCTAGAGCAATTATTCAAAAGAATATGAGTCACGAAACAATGCTTGGAAAAAATTCTGATTACGATTCTTTAGAAGGAGTAAAATACTATAATGCACAATTTAAACAATCAGATGGGACAATTAAATATGTTAGATTTGGTCAAAAAGGAGACAAGCTTGGTGTTGTTCCAACGATTTTACAAAATTTGTTAAAAGAAAGAACTGCAGTAAAGAAACAAATGAAAGTAGAGAAAGATATATTTAAATATAAAATTTTGGATGCGAAACAGTTAGCATTGAAAATTACAGCAAATAGTTTATATGGACAACTTGGTGCTCCGACTAGTCCTATATACCTTAAAGCGATTGCAGCTTGTACTACATCAACTGGAAAAGAAATGTTAATTTTAGCAAAGAAATATGACGAAGAGATTTTACCTGGATTTATAAATGGTCTTAAGTATGCTATGTTAAAAAATGATCAAGATCAGATAGATAAATTTATGAATGCTGAATTAAAGTCACCTGATGATGAGAAACTAGTTACAAAAATAAAAGATTATGTAACAAATTTAGATAAAAATAATATTATATTTCAACCAATTATTCGATATGGAGATACAGATTCAATTTTTAGTTGTTATAGATTCAAAGAAAATTGTAAATCTTTAAAAAAAGAAAAATCAATAGTGAAATGGGAAAAGATTATTGAATTGTCCAAATATCTTATGGAATTCTTTATACCTAAAGAACATAAAAAATTATGGATAAGCTTACATGAAGAATATTATTCAGAAGAAAAAATAAAATCAAAATTAATTTTACCAAAATCACCAGATACATTATCAGAACCAGATCATTGGAATAATTTATTACCTATTGAAGAAAGAATGAAAATATTTTTAAAAGAATATATGGAAGAAAGTTTTTTACCTTGGATGTGGACACTTCAAGAATTGTACTTGGTATATGAAGAAAAAATAGAACCTAAAGTATTCTCAGAAATGATTAATGTTAAATTAATAAAAATGGGAGAACATCAATTAGAAAAGATAAAAGGACTTACAATAGATACTCCATGGGATGATATTGAAAATAGTGAGGATCCTGATATTGATCCTATTAGTATCATCAAAGCAAGAGATAAAAAAGAAAAAGAAATAAAAGAAAAATTTCAACAATATATCAAAGAATTTTTTCAAGGATATATGAAAGATATTGTTATTGAACCATACTGGTCATTTAGAATCAACAAAGATGATTCAAAACAGATGAAGGTTAAATTCTGGAAAGGAGGGGAATCTATAATTGACAAGAGAGGTTTAGATCTATCAATTGAGATGGGAATTATTACAGGTGAAACTGTAAAGAAAAGATTACCATATCCTCATGATCTTGAGTATGAGAAAACATTTTGGCCATTTTTAATTCTTACAAAAAAGAGATATGTCGGAAATAAATATGAATTTGATTCTAATAACTTCAAGAAAGATTTTATGGGTATAGTTTTGAAAAGACGTGATAATTCACCAATTGTAAAGGAGATATGTAATGGAATTATTGATGCATTACTCAACTATAAAGATCCTGAGAAAGCTAGAAAATTTACTAAAGATTGTATAGCTAAAATGTTTAATAATCAATATGATATTAATTATTTCTTGACAAGTAAGACACTAAAGTTAAAAGAATCTTACAAGGATTGGACTAAAATTGCACATATTGTATTGGCTGAAAGAATAGGTATTAGAGATCCTGGAAATAAACCTCAATCAGGAGATCGAATTGAATATGCAGTAGTTAAAATACCAAATAAAACAAAAGAAACACTACAAGGTGATATAATTGAAACACCAAAACATATTAAAGAAAAGAAGTTACCTCTTGATTATGTGTTCTATATGACAAATCAAATTATGAATCCTTCATTACAATTTTTAAATCTAGCAATTAAGGATGCACAAAAAGATATATTTGATAAATATTTATTTGTAGATAAGATGAATGAACTGATAAAAGAGAAGAGAGTATTATTTACATCTCTAAAAAGAGAATTTGAAGGAGAACACATTAATTTTGATGCATATTTTTACGAGGCAAAAAGTACAGATGAACTAGAAGAAATAATTGATGAAGTTAAAAAACAGATTAGAAAACTTAGATCAGAAAAAAGGAAAATTGATAAAGAATTTATAAAGAATAATCAAGAGATCGAAATTTAAATTGTTAAACAATATTCTAAAAGTTTATTTATTATACTTCAATTACAGCTAAAAAGAATGTTAATTTACCGTCTTCTCGATAAAATGAATGTATAACTATTTTATCTGTAATTGAAAATAATTTTTTAAAATCATAATTGAATGGTAATCTCATTGCTAAGTATTTAGCATTTTTGATTTCTATTAATTCCTTAAATATTTTGTCAATTGGAATATTATCAAGATCTAAGTTAAAAACAACTTTATTTTTATAATCAACTCCTCCCCAAGGTGGATCAAAAAATATAATATCTTGTTTTGTATTTTTATAGATATCAATATAATCATCACATATAATATCTACTTTATCTTCTACCTTGTATAATTTCATGTTATTTGTAAGAATATCACAATGTAAAGGTACGATTTCTACAGCATTAACCTTATCGAAATATCTACAGAAACCTAGTACAGCACCTCCCATATTTGAAGTTGCATCAGTAATAGTTACCTTAACATTTTCAGGAAAATATGATCTTAAAATTTTAGACATACTGTTAGCATATTTAGGTAAAAAAATACTATATCCACCAATGTTACTTATTTGTAATTTTTTAAAATCTTCATTACTTAGATTTCCTTTTGGACCTTCAGAAGGAAAAACTTTTCTCCAATACCTTTCATCATAGGGTAATAATTCAGGTTTGATTTCAGGAACAAAAGTTTTACGATACATATAGGCTCCTAAATCCTTAAATGATTTTTTATCTTTCCTTATTTCTCTTTTTGAAAATATAATTGTCATATATACAAACTTTTAGATAAAAGTTTGTATAAATTTAATTTAAATTTATTTATTTTAATCAGATGATATCATATTTATATCAGAAGTATTAATTTCTGATTCAGAAATTATTTGATTATTCATAGGTGATATGGAAGTTTCATCAATCTCAGATTTAGATTTAGATTTAGAATCAGAATCAGAATTAGAATCAGAGTCAGATTCATATTCTGAATCATCATCATTCACATTAACATTAACATTTGATTCTGAATCGTCATCATTTGATTCTAATAAATCAGTGTCTGGTTCTGATTCAGATTCATAAATAATTTCAGAATCAGAAATTACTTCGCGTGTATTTTGAATATTACCATCACCACCTTCAGTATGAGCAGAAGATGATAAGTATGAAAGGCTGCCATCATCAGAGTCAATAGTTTCTCTTCTAGACAATTTTGTAACACTACCAATAGAAGTTGACGAGGTTTCATTAACACCTCCACCTTGTTGACCATATCTAAAACTAGGAATATTGTCAGATTCACTTGTTTTTTCATTAGCAAGATTTTCATAATCTTCAGAACTAATAAAAGGTGATGTACCAGAATCAACTATATTATCAATAATTAATGAGTTTTTTTTGTTAGTAGAAGAGTTAATTAAATCAGAAATATTTTCTAAATTTTTATTATCACCATCTTTTAACCAGGCAAAAATATTAGAATTTTCAGATTCTGTTTCATCATAATTAATATTATCTTCTAAATCTAATTTTTCTATTAATTGTTTAGTATCCTTATTCATTGTTTGTAAACTAGGTAAATTTGAACTAAAAGAATCAGTATTTATTTTATCCCAATCTAAGGTATCTTGATTATTGTTAGAGTGTGTTGCTCCCATATATATAGAACAGTTAGAAAAAAATTAAAGGTAAAATTTTATATAATTTATTTTAATTTAAATTATTAATATAAAATTTTAATTATAATTACACTAATTAATAAATTTTATTCTAAGTATTATTAACATTATGAAGGAAACATTAATTATATGTATTTTGGTTATTTTTATATATATTTTTTTAACAATGAATAGTAATAAATTCGTTTTAATTGAAGCGAATAACGGTCAAAAAGTTAGAGTAAATGATCAAATTGATCAAACTGGTTCTGCAAATTTACTTGCTGATATAATAGAAAGAATGTATAAATTAAGAAATAATTTAAAAAATAATATTGATAAGTATTCTAATGAGACAGCTTGTATTGAGTTGTTGGTAAAAAATTTTAACGAAGATAGAACACAAATTTATGAAAACTCAACATCATCTGAATATACATCATATAGTGTTAATAAAGGAGAAGAAGTTGTTTATTGTTTAAGAAGTAAAAAAACAAATAAACTACACGATATAAACTTGATGATGTATGTTGCAATTCATGAAATGGCACATATTGGATGTCACGAAATTGGACATACAAGATTATTCAAAGAAATTTTTGCTTTTTATTTAAAAGTTGCTATTGAATTAGATATTTACAAATATGATAATTATGATGAAAATCCTATTGAATACTGTGGTATGATATTATCTTCAACCATTATTTAAATATTAAAGATTTATAAAGAAATCCATTAATAAATTAAAAACTAATTATTGTTTTTAATTTAATAAAAGTTTTAACTAACGGAGAATTTATTTTTGTTGATAATTTATTGAAAGATTATCTAAATCATTCTATATATGAAAAATCCATTTAAAATAATTCATAAATTCAAAAATGACAATAACAGAATTCAATATCTAGTTTATATATTTGTTGGATCACATTTAGATGATGAAATTATACAAATATTGGAGTCTATTAAAGATAAAGATTTTTATGATACACTAATATTTATAAATACAAAAAAAAGAAAAATACTTGAAAGTGTATATGGTCAAAATTGGTATACATTCTTTTTTATTAATGATCATGTAACATATTCTATAAAAAAAATTAATGAAAACAAGAAATTACAAAAAAAAATTATAGAAATTTATGGTAAAGATTGGTATCAACAAAATATTGAGCTTCAGAATAATAAAGTAAAAAGTTTATTTAGAAAAAATATTCCATTTTCGTTTTCAACTGAATTTCAGAATCATCTTGTATCTAGAAATAAGATTAAATCAATAAATTTAAAAGAAGAAAATGAATCACAAAGTGAATCTAATAAAGATATAGTAGATGACTTTACAACATATCAAAAAGGAGGAATGATGATGGACGATCCAATGGCAATAATGATGGAGGATAATAAAATGATAAATGATATCGAAAAAAAATTAAATGAAGAAGAAGAAGAAGAAGATGATACACCAAAAACTCAAGAAGATTTAGAAGATGAAGTAATTGAAGATTTCAATTTGGATGATTTAATGAATATATATTCTACAACTGATATTCAAGATAATAAAGAAGCAAAAGAAACTAGTAAATTAATTAGTCAAGCTTTAAATGATAAATCTTGGGAAAAGAAAGCAGAAAAAATTGCTAGTAATTATGATAATTCATATGATAATAATAATTTTGATATGGAAATAGTTCAAGTTTATAAAAAAGTAATAATTAAAAATCAATATATATTTGAAGATGACACAGTTAAAAATATGAGAAATAAAATTAGTGTATCAATACCATTAAATCCTAAGTATGGAAATATTAAAATGTTGCCTGAATATCAATATTTTTGGATAAATTATCAAATAGAAAAAAAAAATGATAAAGTTATGGTTGGTCAAAAATGGATTAGAAAAAATGAATTATTAAAAGTTGATGTTGAACCTAACACAAATTTAAAAATTTATGAAAATTTACGTGAAAATTTACTATATCTAAGAAATAATTTTGGTTATAAAATTAAAAGAGAAGATGATGAAAATCTAATTTTAAGAGACTATGAAAATTATATAACTAATAATGAGATATATATGATTGATATTTTCAATGATCTTGGTATTAATTATAATATAGATGAAGAAAAGATTAAAAATGTCTATGATGTTTACAGCAAGGTTTATTTTCCACTACTAGATTATACAAGATTTAATAATATTATCGATTTATTAAATAATAAAAATGAAAATGAAATTGAACTAAATAAAACTCAATCAATTACAATTCTGAATGATACAACTATTGAAACTGAGATCTATAATCTTGTAGAAGAAATAAGAGAAGATTTATATGATGAAAAAGGAAATCCAACCCCAAAATTTAAAAGTTTATCATTACCTAACTATGTAATTCAATCAAATATCCATGTTAATATCCTAGATAAAAGAAATATTACAGGAACAATTTCAGATACAAGATTTAATTTATTTAGAATATTTGATAATTTCATAGCAGATGAAGCATATCCCTTTTTACAATATTTATCTTTTGATAATCAATTAAATTATAAATTATTTACTAAAGCAACAATAATAAATGACCAAGAACTTCTTGAAAAATGGTTTGAAACATCGCCATATGGTTTGAATTTTAAAGTAAAAATTAACGAAAATAAATTTATTAATATAAGTATACTTGAAACAGGAAGAATAGAATATAAAATTACTTGGAAAGAATCTGAAAAAGCTACAGTAGATGAAATAACAGTATCTTATGATATTGTAAGAAAATTAATCTCAAAAATAAATTCGGAGAATAAAAGTATTAAAATAATACCACCTGATGATAATCGATTTAAATATGCTTTTATTAATACTATTCAAAAATTCGAATTACCCGAAAAATTTATTGTTAATCACAATGATTTATCTAACTTTAGTAGATTTTTCTTTCCATATATTTCTCTTGTGATTGAACCAAAGAAAAGAGAATCAGTAAAAAAAGTAGAAAAATCTGAAACATCAAAATTTGGAACTTATCTTAGATACAGAAGAATATCAAATTATGATAATAGATCTAAAATGCATATGAGAATTCTTTACTATTTAAGAAATTTTGAATTATCAGATAAAGACCTAATAGATGAAATATCTAAACAATACAATATAACAAGAGAGAAAAGTGCTGAAGAATTAGATTATGTTAAAGATAAATATAATAAAGTTATAAAAAAATCTAAAAAAATTCTAAAAAAGCTAAAGTCTATGCCTAAATCAAAACCACCAGGTATTGGAATTGATATACAGGGAAGAGATAGAGATAGATATAAAATTAGAATAACTGGAGCTAGAAATAAAAATCAATTAAACGAAATTGTTGATTTAATAAAGATTTTAATTTATTTGTATACTGAAACATATCTATACAAGAAGACTAAATATCAAAAAATTAAAGACAAACTAAAACTATTAAATAATGTTGCTGAAAGAAGAAATAAGGTAATTGATATCATGGATTATGAAAATACCCAAAGCAATATTAAAACAATTACTAATTTAGATAAAAGTAGACTTGGTTATAAACCTGAAGAGGGTCAAAATCAATGGACTAGAAATTGTCAAAATAGTGGAACTGATAAAAAGAGAAGGCCTTTAATTTTTTCAGAAGATCAATTATCAAAATTATTAAAAATGGGATATAAATTTAATAAAGATACAAAATTTTATGAAAAAAAAGTAACTGTAAAAATAAGAGGAAAAGAATACCAAGAAATATTAAGAGCTATTAGATTAAGTGGAGATAATAACAAGTTTAATTATTATGTATGTGATCCAAGTGAAAATAATAAGCATAAATATGTCGGATTCTTGTCAAGGGGTAATAATCCTTCAAATTTATGTCAACCTTGTTGTTTTAAAAAAGATCAATTACACTCTGATAATAATAAAAAAATAAATTATTATAAAAAATGTATAGGAAACGAAGAATCTGATAGAAGTTTAGAAAAAATAGGATCATCAGATCTTGGTGATAAAGTTTATATATTACAAGATACTAATAAAATACAAGAAGGAAGATTTATTTTTCTTCCAAAATATTTGGATTATTTCTTTAATAAGATGTGGAATAATACTCAAACAATTAAAAATCATTACTTGGTAAATTCAAAATCTGGATATTTTTTCAAATTTACAGTAAAAGATGAATCATATTATTATCTATCTTCTATTTCTAATATTTTTGATTTATCAATTGATGAAATAAAACAAAAAATGATAAAGTTTATTGAAAATGATAATAATGAAATATATTTTAATTATTTAAATAATGGTGAAATAAAAGAAGCTTTTAAAACAAGAAGAGAATATATAGATTATATTAAAAAAAGTAATTATTTAGAATATGAAATTATAGGAGAACTAATTAATATTCCTGGTGTTATATCAAGTAAAGGTATATTCGCATATGTACTTGAAAAGAAAACAAAGATTATCAAGAAATCATTAGATAAAGATGTTGTAATAAGTAGATATTATTTAGATTGTCTTAATAATGAAAATTATAACTACATTAATGAGGATAGAGTTAATATAATAATGTTGAAAGAAGGAAAATATTATTTTCCAATTTATAAATTAAAAAAGGATGGTAAAAATGATAAGAAAATAATACTAACAAAGAAATTTGATGAACTTAATATGGACGAAAAGAAATTATTTGATGAGTTAATCAATTATTTTAATCAAAGTTGTATTAATAATATTTTAAGTAAATTGAATGTAGACCATATATTTACAGCTAAAAATATTATATTATTATTAAAAAATAATGAGATGGAAAATCAAATTAAATCACAATTACTTGATACTAAAAATAAAGTTATATATATAAAACTAAAAAATAATCTTTTAATACCAGTAAATCCTAGTGGATCTTCTTATTTATATCCAATTGAAACAGTTGAAGGTATAGATAGAAATATACAAATATTAATTAAAGACCCACTTGATGTAATAATTAAAAAATTTAAAGAATTAGATTCAAAATTAGATTTGATGTTTATACCAAAAGTTGTTTATCATTATAAAAATAGTTCTAATAAAGATATCATAGAAGTTTCTTCACTTAGTTTTCAAAATAATCTTAATGTACCATTAAAATCAGAAAAAATATCAATAAAAAACCTAAAAAAATTAAATGTTGATATTAAAGAAAAAGCATTAGACTCTGAGATTAATAAATTAATTATATCATATAATCCAGAAAAAATACCAAAATATTCGAAAAATAGAAATCTTGACGAAGATCTAAAAAATGAATTCTTTTTTAATGAAGGTTATAATTTACTTAGATTAGAATTATCTAATTATTTAGCAAATAAATCAAGTATAAAAGAAAACATAAGATTAATTGTTAGAAATGAAGACTTGAAAAAAGAACAAAAAAAAGAACAATTAAGACATATACTTTTTGAAATATTGTCAGTAAAATTAATTAAAAAATATGGAAAAGGAAAATCAAGTTCAAATCTAATAGAGGTTGTAGATAAAGTATCAGATATATCTAATTATAGTTTGAAAAATATTAGAGACTATTGTAAAAATAATAGAGATAAAAATAAATGTAGTACAAATCATCATTGTTTCTGGTCTGGAAAAGATTGTAAATTACAAGTAAAGATGAATCATATATTAAATTATATAAATAGAATTATTGAAGAAATGGTTGTTGATAAAATTAAATTTAAGGAATTGATACAAGAAGATAATTATTTTGTTTCTGATATTATCAATTATAATGAATACACGGAAAGAAAAGATCAAAAGATTATAAGAACTTCAAATTTTAATCTTAAAAAAATTATGAGAGATTTGTTTGGAAAGGAAAATCTTCCTAAAATTGGTAGAAGATCATCTAAAAAAGAAGATATTAATATTGAAGAAGATTATCCTGAATTGATAGAGTATGGTAATCAATTAATACAACCAATAATGAATAATACAGATTCTGTAATTAGGGCTTATGTTAATAGTTTATATTGGATTAATAATGAATTATATGACAAAGAATCAAGAAATTTGGGATATTTTTCTGAATTACAATCTCAAATTACATATTTACTAAAGGCACAAATTATAGATTTTTTTGATTACAATAAAGATAATTCAAAATTCAAGTCTTTATTTCAAAAATTTTTCCCAGATTCAACAAATTTCTTTGACTCAGTTCTAAATAAATTTAGAAAATCAATAACAAATACAGATGGAAAAATAGAGTTAACTATTCTCAGTTATATTTTCGATTATCCAATTATAGTTTTTGATAATTATAATCTAGTAAAATTTATATTTGATAAAGGTGAACAAACTGTTCCAACTAACTTCAAATTAGCAGATAGTAAATATTCAAATTTAAATAAAGTAATTAAAATTAAATATGATTTAGAAAGTTTTAATCTAGTTCCATATCAAATATATTCAATATATTCAATTTAAATTTATTTTATGACAATGTCAATTGTTATATAATATTTTAAGATGAATATCGTGCTAAGAAAATAAAAATTTAATATTAAACTAATATTTTATATTAAACTTTAAAAAAACTTTCTCAATGAGTTTATATTATGACTCAAAAAAATGATAAATTGTACCTTGAATTAATTCAATCACAGCGAAAGGATTGTAGAGATTCTAAAAAATTAAATCTTTCTGAACTAAGAAGAATATCAAAAAACCTTGACAATAGTATTTTTGATCAAAATAACTGTTCTATTTGGAATGGATATATTACTAATAATAATTCAGATATAAAACCTTCTTATATTAATTTTTATTTTAGAAATAAAAAAATCGCTTTACATCGTCTTTTATATGAAAATTATATTGATGATATTGATAAAAATCAATATTTGAAATATAGTTGTACTAATAAAGGAATATGTTGTAATATTAATCATATTGAAGTAGTTAATTCAAACAAAAATACTAAACCGATAATAACAACTAATGATACTAAAGATAATAATAATAATAATAATGATAATAATAATGATAAAACTAATCTTATAGTTAATTTTGATTAACTTTATAAAGATGGTGATTTAGATGCCAAGTTTTTCCATTCAAACTTTATTCTTTTTGAAGGTGTTGGAGATGACCTTCCTGATGTTTTACTATTATTAGAAACCAAAGACCAATATATCTCATAATCATGTAACGAAGTTTTGTCACTACAGTTTCTTTCATTTTCTCTACTTTTTCCAAACCAACCTTTATTCTTCATTATATTTAAAAACATATCAAGGCATTTTTCAGGATGTGTATCATTATAATCGTCTATACCTTCAATAATATCAATCCATTTATTCCATCCTGAAAAATCTTGCCAAGTTGGAATAACATAAATATAATTTTTTCCTCCTCTTGCATTATTTTGAATACCGATTTTAATCTTTGTAAATATTGTTTCTTCATCTTCAGTATTAATAAAATTTTTATATTCTAATTTTTTTATATAATTAATATATTCAATAGATAATGCTGTTTTACTACTTTTCTCAATTTGTATTCGTTGTGAATATCCTTTCAGATGAGCTTCCGCATATTGAATACTTGCTATTTCCCCGCTATCACCGATTTCAGATGGAATATCTTCAAATTCATTTTTTTTTTCTATATTAATATTCTCAGCTAATGAGTTGTTTGACATAATACATTTTTATTGTATTATGTTAAATAATCAATTTTCAATTTTTTATTTATTCATGTTTAGATTAGAAGCTAATTTTCCAACTAAACTCATAACTTCAGGATCACTTAACAATGCCATTGGATTGTTTTTATTTTTCATCATTTTTTCTTTAAAAGATGGATCTTGCATTTTATCTTGTAGTTCTTTATTTTTCATTAATTCACCAATAAATGGATTCATTCCTTCTCCTAATCCGCCTTGTGGCATTCCTGGAATTGATGGCATCCCTGGAATTTCTTGAGTAGAACTTGAATCAGCAAAATCATCATTATTATCACTTTTTCTTAACTTGCTCTCTATTTGTTCTTTCAAATCTAAAAGAATAAATGGTACATCTTTATTTTCTTCTTTTAAACATTCAATAGATTTATCGATAGTTGTTAATGCTTGTTCATATTTTTTTAAACTTTTCAAAACGACGGTTAATCTATACCAAGACTTAAACCATTTAGGTTTTAATTTTGTACATTCTATTCCATATTCCAATGCAGTTCCATATCTTTCTAAACTACATAAAGTAGCACAAACATTAGAATTTAATACTGATTTTTCAGTATTGATCAAATCTAATGTTTTAGAAAATGTGTTTTCTTCATTATTATTTTCTTCTTTTTCATCTTCTTCTTCTTCTGTATCTTCACCAGAATCTTCATTTAATTTATCTAACTCTTTTAGTTTATCTATTTCTTTTTCACATTCATCTAATCCATTTTTATAACTTTCTAATGCTTTTACGTATTCTTTATTATTAAAAAAAGTATTTCCTTCTGCCTTAAGATTGTTCATTAAATACTTTATCAATTATCTCTTTATATAACAAAATTTTGTTATTTATAAATATTTACAACTTTGGTATAATCGATTAAATAAGGGCAATTGAAATTATTAATATTATTATCACTTGAATTTTGTTTTTTATTGTAGATAAATAATTCATAACAACAATCAAATGTTTCTTTTTTATTAAAAAATTCATCATAAGAAATAGTAGGAGGATAATCACTAATGTAATAATAAATTAATATAATTGTTAACGATAAATATAGAATTCTACTACAAATTTGAATAATAATCTTATATCTATTTTTGATAAAAATATTAAATAAACTTAATCCACCTAAAAACCCAGAAAAAAATCCAACCCAATGCCCTATATAAGCTACATTATCGGATCTATTATTGATATAATTTAAGATCTCAAATAAAATAACTATAATTGTAAGTATTAACATTATAAAAGAATTAAAATGTTCTATTGATAAATAGTCATAATTTAAAATAGTGTTACTTAAATGTGCACCAATAAATGAAAATACTATATTAGAACATCCAATTACTGATACATAAGGATTTTGAATAAAAAATATAATAGATGAATGTATGGTAGTTAAAATATAAACAAATAATAAGTTTTTTGATTTTTGAAATGTTTCAATACTAAAAGAATAAGGTAATAATATAATTAAATTAATTATTAAATGACCAATATCAGCATGTACTAATGTACTAGTAATAAATCTCCATAATTCAAATCTTTGATCTCTACAATTAGGCCAATTTGATATTCCATCATAGAATAATATATCTTCATCTGGACTAATTTTTAAAAAATTCCCTCCGTTTTTAAATAATCCATAAGTAAAGAACACTAAATTTAGCAATAAAAATGAATAAGTAAATATATACCTTCTTTCATTTAAATATAAAAACATATTTTCAAAAAAAATAGTAGATAGAGAGTTAACACTATTTTCTTCTATTAAACTTTCAGATTGATCATCAATATCGTTTAGAAAATGTATTTCTCTTTGACTGTTTTCTATCTCAAATGGATAAACTTCCATTAAATAACTATCATCTTTACTCTCAATAGATACTTTTCCAGTTTCATTAAAATCATTACCAAAACCAATATACCTTAAATACCTATTAGTCGGACTTAAAATACCTGATCTGTTCAAATATTCAAATGTTCTATTCCTAATATTTTTTTCTGGACTTCCAGATAAACTACTTAATGGACTATCATTTTCATAATTATCATCCATGTTTATTTAACTTTTTATATATTCCTTTATATATTTTATTTTGTAATACCTACAATAAATTATATTTACATGTATCACAATACTTATTTTTGTAAACTTTGGAATATTTCCAAATACACATCCTTTTTTCATAAAAATTAATATTCATTAATTTATTACAATTTAAACATTCAAATGGACACGTTACTTCTGATTTTCTTAAAATCCAACGTATTTCTTCACCATGTAATTTTTCTTCAGTATATTCATTAATTATATTTATTAATTCTATAGGTAGGATATCTAATAAATGATTATTAATTATTTTATTTCTTTTATTAATATTTTTAAACTGATTAATTTTATAATTGCAATTATTAACAATTTCGGATAGAGTTATTACATTATAATTGTGTTCTTCTACATCAGTAGTAACTTTATCACATATTGTAACTATATTATCTATCATAGTTAAAAATACTTAGACAAAAAATTAAACTATATTAATAATATGAAAAAAATATTAGTAACTGGAGGAACTGGTTTTATAGGCTCTCATTTATGTAAAAAGTTAGTAGAAATGGGAAATTATGTAATTTGTTTAGACAATAACTTTACTGGAAATATTGTGAATATAAAAGATTTAATAAGAAAATCGAATGAAGGTGAATTTAATTTTGAATTTATTAGACATGATATAACCCAACCAATATTACTTGAAGTTGATGAAATATATCACTTAGCTTGTCCAGCATCCCCTAAAGCATATCAATATAATAGTATAAAAACAATAAAAACAAATATAATAGGAACTATCAACGCACTAGGTATTGCAAAAAGAACAAAATCAAAAATATTATTAACATCAACATCAGAAATATATGGTGATCCACAAATCTCTCCACAACATGAAGAGTACTGGGGAAATGTTAATCCAATAGGAATTAGATCATGTTATGACGAAGGAAAAAGAGTTGCAGAAACATTAATGATAGAATATCATAGAGAGCATAAAGTAGATATTAGAATTGCTAGAATTTTTAATACTTATGGACCATTTATGAATAAAGATGATGGTAGAGTTGTAAGTAACTTTATTAATCAAATTATAAATAATGATGATATATCAATATATGGTGATGGATCACAAACAAGAAGTTTTTGTTATATAGATGATATGATAGAAGCTTTAATCAAATTAATGAATTCTAGTGAATATGTTGGTCCAATTAATCTAGGTAATCCTCATGAAATAACTATAAAAGAATTATCAAATATAATAAAAGATAAAATTAAATATTCAACTTCTAAAATTGTTTATTATGATTTACCAAAAGATGATCCTACGAAAAGAAAGCCTGATATTAATAAAGCAATTCGCTGTATTAACTGGTCACCAAATATAGATATTGATGAAGGATTAAATAAAACAATCGAATATTTTGAATCATTAGAAAAATAATTCGTTATTATTTAAATTTTTATAACTATCTTCTGATACATCAATTTTACATTTATGTAGGTTGTTAGTATGCAATGATTCATTTAATATCTTATCAATTGAATCATTAATATTTAATTTATTTAGATTTTGAAACGTGTTATTTCTTTTTAATTTATTTAAATTTTGAAACGTGTTATTTCTTTTTAATTTATTTAAATTTTGAAACATGGTGTTTATATTTAATTTTTTATTTATTAAATTTTTAAGTAATTGTGAAGCATGTTGACTTCTACATACACACAGTATACTACCGTTTTTATCATAAAAAACTTTAGGATATAACTTACTTGTAATTTTATATTTACTGAAACAAAAAAACTTTGACATACATTCTAAGTACTATCTAAATATTAATAAATTCAATATTTATTACTTAATTGTCAAGTCCGAAAACTATTATCATAAATATATTTAAAAGGAAATTGGTAACAGAATTTATATGATTGTTAACATTTTTAAATTAATGTTCTTTGGATTATTCACCTTCCTTTCTAACTATCCGGTTATGTCTGAGAATAGTTCAACTGATTATAATAAATTAGTTGAATTGAATTCTAGAAATTTAGTAACTATAAGAGGACCTATACAATCAGATACTGTTACTGATTTTATACATAAAACTTCAAACATTGATTCAGATGAAATATTTATTTATATTTCATCACCAGGTGGATCAGTAATGGAAGGATTAAAAATTGTTGATGTTATAAAAAGTCTTGAAAAATCAGGTTTAAAAATTAATTGTATATCTGATTTTTCTGCATCGATGGCATTTATTATTCTTCAATCATGTCCTAATAGAATGGCAACTTATTCGTCAATTTTAATGCAACATCAGATGTCATTAGGATTAAAAGGAAATATAGAAAACATTAATACTTATTTAGAGTTTATAAGAGATATTGATGATAACTTGGATAAATTACAATCAGAAAAAATTGGAATTTCAAAAGAAGAGTTTAAAAATAAAATAGTTAATGATTGGTGGATAAATGGACCAAGTGCAAAAGAAAAATCTGTAGTAGATGAGTTGGTTCTTGTATCATGTCATAAAGAATTAGATAATAAATATGAAGCTTTGTTAGTTAATTTTGGGTTAGATCAAGTACAGTTGATATATTCTAAATGTCCGTTAAGTAGATATCCAGTAGAAGTATTATATAATGGAATTGAATTAAATGAGGTTGACTATGATTTAAAAAGTACAACTTCTTATTTGGACATTTCAAATAATATTACAAAATGGTTTAATTATGATGAACCAATATTTGGTTTAAGTTATTAGAATGTACAATTCATTGAAACAAAATTTTCTTCAGGATCCATTAATGTTTCTAAAAATTCAATAGTTTTTTTATCACTTAAATATAAACAGAAATGAGGTAAGCTAATTTTTTCTGAGTAACTCAATGGATAAAAACTTTTAAATAAAATTAAAAGTTTTTCTTCTCCTCTTTTGTAAAACAAAATTAAATTTTCTTCAATAAAAGATATATTATCATTAAATACTTCTTCTAAGTGAGTTGATAATTCTGGCTCATTAATGCCAATAAACAAACTAAATTTCTCTAAACTTGTATCATTATTAATATTTTTCATAATATAAGATGAATTAAAAATATCAACTAATTCAGAAATACTAGAATTTAAATAATGTTTATATACAAATTCTAAATATAATTGTTCAATATTATTATAATCGATAATATCTAGACCTTTATCAAGTTTAAAATAATGTATTAAACTGATATCAGTTGTAGATAATACTTTTATTCTATTCCAAACAATGTCTTCCATTATAAGTTGTAAGAAAAAATATTAAATTCTAAGAAATACAATATAAATAATCTATACTAATATATAATTATCAGTACGTTGATTATAATTATTAGAATATGGCGATGGTACTTACTTCCAGATGTAGAAAATTTTAAATTGATATTATAAAAATATTGAATAATAAATGAATAAGCTAATATACCATATTTATGTGTTCAATTAGCGATATAGAAGATTATAAAATAAATATAGATCCTCATGGTAACAATCAATTTGTTAAGAAAACAAAATTATTCACAAATAATTATGATAAATTTGTGAATTTTTTTGATGATTTTTATAATAATTGTTCTAATGATTTACAAAATGAATCAATAGAAAAAGCTTACAATTTATTAAGAAAAAAATATAGAATTAATCCTAGTAAAAATCAACTAAGATTTATTTGGAATGAAAAATATAATGGTGATCTTTGTAAAGTATCAAATAATTTCTCTAGATATTTGGTAAAAAAAGGCACAAGATCCGAATCTGGTGTTCTTGTAACAACTATTACATTAAGTCCTAGTAAATTTTCTTGCAGTAAAAACTGTTATTATTGTCCACAAGAATACGATCTTAAAGGAAATCAATCTCAGCCTAGATCTTACATGTCAAGTGAGCCTGCCATGAGAAGAGCACTTAGATACGATTTTGATGTTATGGGGCAATTTTATGATAGAATTTATTGTTACATAAATACTGGTAATATAAATATGAATGATAAATCGCCAAAAAAAATGGAAGTTATATTATCAGGTGGAACCTGGGAATGTTATCCTCAAAGTGAAAGAGATAGATTTGTTCTAGAATGTTATTACGCAGCTAACAATTTTGGAATAAAAAAAGAAGATCTACCTATCATTAAAACAATGGAAGAAGAACAAAGGATTAATGAAACTACAGAATATAGAATCATTGGTATGACATTAGAAACAAGACCAGATTTTATTACAAAAAAAGCTATATTGGATTATAGGAGATATGGCGTAACAAGAATTCAAATAGGTGTCCAACATTATGACGATGTAATCCTACGGAAAATAAATAGAGGTTGTTATACTAAAGATACTGTAAAAGCTATTAGACTTTTAAAACAATCAGGATATAAAGTTGTTGTACATTTAATGCCCGATTTACCTGGTTCTTCTCCGGAATCAGATAGGTGGATGTTTAATGAAGCAATTAATAATCCAGATCTTCAGTTTGATGATCTTAAAATTTATCCAACTGCTATTTGTAAATCACATGATGATCAACACGTAGTTACATCTGTAATATCTGATTGGTATGAAGAAGGTAAATATAAACCCTATTCAGAAGAAAATTTAAATGATTTAATTGATGTTATTTCATATTATCTAATTAATGTAAAACCTTGGGTAAGAATACAAAGGTGTATTAGAGATATTCCTGAGATTAGCATTGAAGCAGGATATAACAAGATAAGTAACCTTGCTCAAATTATAAAGGAACGAATGAAACCGTTTGAAGAATCAAATGGAGAAACCAAAACTTATGAGATTAGAAGTATGGAAGTTAGAAATAATGAATATATTGATTACGAACCTAGACTTGTTGTAAGAAAATATATCGCTTCAAAAGGAATTGAATATCATATTTCTATTGAAGTGTATAAAGAAAATATTTCTCAAAAAATTTTATACAATTTATGGAAGATCTATCAATATGTATATAATTACACATTCCATCTTTTTCTTCATGAATTTTTTCCTAAAAAATATTTTTCTGGATCTTCCTGTTATGTAGGATTATTTGGATTTTTAAGATTAAGAATTGACGAAGATCCTGGTGGCGATTTTATTCCTGAAATAAACAATTCTGCTTTAATTAGAGAAGTTCATGTATATGGAACATCAATATCAGTTTCAGATAATAATAAAAAATCGCCTCAACATAAAGGATATGGAAAACTATTGGTGCAAACTGCACAAAATATATCTGCAGATCACAAAATAAATAAAATAAGTGTAATATCTGGAGTAGGTACAAAAGAATATTATAAAAATAAATGTGGATTCAATCATGAAGGAACTTATATGACTAAAAATATTGAATTTATTCAATCTTTTAGAGATATTAAAAGGATTTTAATTTTTGTAATGTATTGTTGTATATTGTTATATATATATGTCTATTATAATTAATCTAATAGATGTTCTACCTCTCTATTTTCATCATTTTCTACTTCTAGACCAAATTTTTCTTTTAACTCATCTAAACTTAGAGAATTTTCTTCTTTATCATCTATTTCATCTAATTCTTTAATATTTGAATTATCTGGTTCATTATTGCCACTTACTCCCATCATTTTACTAAGCATATCTGGCATATTACCCATTTCTTTATCAAAATTTTTTAATAATTCTTCAGGCATACTTTCTTTCATCTTATTAATTAAATCTTCTGGAGATCCACCTTCTCCTCCTGGGTTAAGCATTTCAAACATTTTTCCGAATTGTGGATCTGATTGCATACTATTTAACATTTTTAAACCATTGGTTAAATTCATACCCCCTTTCTTTTCACCATCTTCTTCTCCTAATTCAACATTATCAGTAGAAAAATTATCATCAATAATTGTTACTTCTTTTTCTACTTCTTTTTTTCCCATTGCTGATCCATCTAAACCAAAATTAGCAGCAATTTTATCTAATCCAGGTAATTTATTTTTCATATTATCTAAAAGATCTTCTAGTTGAATTTCACCAGACTCTATTTTATCGGTATACTTACTTGCTATCAAATTTGTAATATCCATAATACTTTCCATCGGATTTTGATCAGGAGAACTATTAACTTTTTCTTCGAATGAATTAATAATATCATCAATCATTGAAGTTGTACTAGAATTTAATTCGATGTCTAGCAATTTATTAGCAACATTTTTTTTCTTGGTACTTTCATTTACTGAAAGTTTCTTTAACATCTCATTTGAATCAGCTGATTTTTCTAATGTACTTTCAATTCTTTTTTGATTAGGGTCTCTTCCTTCTTCATCATTATTCATTAATGTTTCATTTAATAGATAAAAAGTGTGTAAATAATTCCAAATAATATCTTTTGTTTTATCAGTTTGTTTATTTACAAGTTTTTTTAATGGAAGTCCTTCACCTAACAAACTATTAGATAAACTATTTGTTTGTTCATTTTTACTTGAAAAGGAATTTACTTTTTTATTCAAGAATAAATCAAAACAATCTTCTTCTTCTAAACAAGAATGAAATAATTTTCCTCTTTTTAATTTATCTTCGTCTTTTTCATTTTTAATATCTGTTACAATATCAAATTCTGTTTTTGTACTATCATTATTTTCAAATAATGATACTAGTTGAGAAAGAAAGTTATCAAATTCTACTAAATATGACTTGTTTGTGTTATTATCAAACATATTTAACATTATTATATAATAATCTTTAAATAGAATTTATTTATTTAGTTGATATAAATTATAAAATGAATTTTCATTTTTTCTTTTTTTTACATCTTTGTATCTTAAATATAAAATAATAACAATGAACAAAGTTATTAAAAAAATACTAATATTACTTTTTAGAAAATCGAGAAATATAAAACAATAATCATTATTATAATCAGTAGCTAATACTTTATTTAAATTAGGTCTTTTTAAAGAATATTTTATTTTGGATAATAATCTTTCATCTACTAAATTTGGATTTATCATATATAGAAACTGAGATTTCATTTTAATAATCTATTGATTAAATTTATTAAAAAATATTTAGTAATTCTATATAAAGTTTCAAAATAATATTAAATATATTAATTAGATGAAAATTCTCAGAAAGAGGGTTGGATCATTTTTTATTGATGGAACTGAAGATGAATATTGTGTTAAGGATGATTCAATATATAAAAATAATGAAATTGTTTTTAATTTCCTACCTATTAAGAATCTTTTATTTTTTAATTTAAACTTTAAGAAGTCATCAATAGAAAAAAAGTGTTGGGTATATTTAGACTTAAATTTAAATAAACTTTATGATTTTCTTATTGAAGGTAATTTTCTAACAAATAGACAAATTTTATTAGAAATGATAAATGGGTCTTTCAATAAAAATAAGAAGTTAGATCTTAACGAAATATACCAAAATCTTGGTGAAAAAATAGAATATAATTTAGATAGTTTAAAAAAAATAGATTTTGATAAAAGAATGAAGTTATATGATAAAAAATTTGTAAAATTTGGTAAGATATTTTTTGAATTAGAGAAAAAATTAATTACTGTAAACAAATGTAAAATGAAAATTATTAAAATTCCTAATTTTATTATATTGAATAATTACTATGAGATAAGTATATATGATAGTTTATTAAATATTTTTAAAAATGAAAAAGATAATGAAAATCTAGTAATTATTTCTAATACAAATGAAGATGTATTAAATAAATTATTTTTAAAGAATAATGGTTCTAATTATATAAAATTTAAATCAGTTGTTAATTCAGAAGATCTTAATTATAAAATGAATAATTATTACAAAAATATAATTTCTAAGAATAATTCTTCTTCAGATGATTTTTTAGAACAACTTAATTTTGAATCAAAGAATTTTTTTTATAGAAAAAAGAATATATTCATTCTTTGTAAAAATTTAAATGAATATTCTTTCAGTTATTTGTCAAATTGTCAATTTGATAATATATTTATATTGGATTCACTTAAAATTAAAAAAAATTTAAAAATTATTTTAAAAAATTATAATGATTACAGAATTGATTATAAACAAAGTAATCTAATAGCTTCTCAATATATACTTTTAAATAATATTTTTAAATTAGAATTAAATGATAAATGTATATTGAAAAAATATGAGATTGATGATTTTCCATTAGAATATTGGAAGAAAATATCTGATGTTCATTTAATGAATTTGTGTAAAAAAAATAAACAGATTTCTAATTTTATAAAAATTGGTATAAAATATGAATGGAATATTGATAGTATTAATAAATTAGAAACATTACAATCTGAAAATAAAAAATATGAAAAAAAAATATTAATTGAAAAATGTCCAATTTCTATGAGTGAATTAAATTCTTTTTCTATAAAAACGTGTTGTCAACATAAATTTAATATGAAAGGAATAATTGAATGGTTGTCAGAAAATAATGATTGTCCAATCTGTAGAAAATCTATAAATTGTTCAAATTTTGAATTTAATTATTTTCCAAATTTAGAAAATATTTTTAAACAAATCAAAAATAATAAAAATTGGATTATTGTTATTGATAAAATGTGGAACCAGTATTTAAATTTAAATGATTTTGAAGGTAAAATAATTAAACAGAATGAATTATCAAATAAATCTATTAATCAATTTGTTAATTCACAACCTTCAAATTATGAGATTCTTAATTTAACATCATTAAATAACCTTGATATAAAATTCCTTTTAGGTATTAATATTGAAACATCTAGTACTTTTATTGAATTGATAGAACAATAATTTTCTACCATTTTTTCTACCATTTTTATACTTCTAAAAATATATAAATTAATTCAATAAGTAGAATCTTTAGATGGTATACCTATACATATTCGAAAAAATTGATAAATATAATTAAAAAAAACCTTTAGTAAATTATATGGAACCACTTTTAGACCCAAAAAATAATCGTTTGACAGTATATCCAATTAAATATATGGATATATGGAATTGGTACAAAAAAATGCAGGCTGCCAATTGGACTGCAGAAGAAATTGATTTTAGCAACGACTATGATGATTATCAAAAAATGAATACTAATGAACAACATTTTATAAAGATGGTTTTAGCATTTTTTGCTGCAAGTGATACTATAGTTAATATGAATTTATCAGAAAATTTTATAAGAGAAGTTCAAATTAGAGAAGCAATTATAACATATGAATTTCAAGCAGCTATTGAAAATGTTCACTCTGAATGTTATTCACTTATGATTGACAATATAATAAAAGATATTAGTGAAAAAAATAAATGTTTTAACGCTATAGAAGAATTTACATGTGTTAGAGAAAAAGCTAGATGGGCTTTAAAATGGGCTAATTCTAAAGATTCTAAATTTGGACAAAGATTAATCGCATTTTCAATTGTTGAAGGAGTATTCTTTTCTGGTAGTTTTTGCGCTATATTTTGGTTAAAGAAGAAAAATTTAATGCCCGGATTATGTGATTCTAATGAACTTATTGCAAGAGATGAAAGTATGCATACTCAATTTGCATGTTCATTATATAATTATCATATTAATGATAAAATTTCTCAAGAAACTGTTCATGATATGTTTAAAGAAGCAGTTGATATCGAGAATAAATTTATTTGTGAAAGTTTGTCATGTTCACTTATAGGTATGAATAGTACATTAATGACTCAATATATTCAATTTGTTGCTGATAGATTATTATTAGATTTAGGATATCAAAAAATTTGGAATTGTGAAAACCCTTTTGATTTTATGGAAAGTTTATCTATGGAAGGAAAAACTAATTTCTTTGAATCAAGACCAACTCAATATCAAAGCTCTCATGTATTAAATGAAAGTAAAAATGTTAATTCATTTGAAGTTACAGATGAATTTTAAAATATAATATAGGATTTGTCAGTTTATTTTTATGAAAAGAAAGATTTTGAAAATCAGATTGAAAATCAGATTGAAAATCAGATTTAAAAAATCTTTCAATTTAATAATTTTTTGAACAATTAATAATAATAAAAATATACATTGTTTGTAATTGACTTTTATATTCAAAAATATTATTTTCAATATAATTGTCTTTATTTTAATTATATTGCCATTGCTTTTTTACGAAGTAATGGCATTATCGTAATAAATTCAAAATCGAATCTTTATTTATTACCAACTATATATACAAGTAACAATATCATCGCTATAAATATAGCATAAATTAACGTTTTTGATTTATCATTTTTTTGTTCTTGTTCTTGTTCTTGTTCTTGTTCTTGTTCTTGTTCTTGTTCTTGTTCTTGTTCTTGTTCTTGTTCTTGTTCTTGTTCTTGTTCTTGTTCTTGTTCTTGTTCT
>Ga0066611_10000278_pt1 | contig 31975 bp, 34 predicted proteins | sample SaaInlV_DNA_200m_FD_60376 | JGI IMG/M metagenome (GOLD analysis project Ga0066611, IMG submission 60376) | Marine microbial communities from expanding oxygen minimum zones in the Saanich Inlet - SI075_LV_DNA_200m | ecosystem: Environmental > Aquatic > Marine > Unclassified | place: British... | reverse complement strand
AGTTAAATTAAAAAAAAAATAGCGAAATCTGAAAAAAAAATAGAGGCCCATAAACTTAATATTAGTATGGCGGAGGAACTAAATGACATATTAGCCACAAAAACATTTTCCATGCAAGATCTGCATACCGTAAACCATCTCATAAAAGCAGGAAGCCTAAAAGATGCTTTAGCTACGATTCAAAACGCCCCGGAAATCCCAGCAACAAAAGAGACTGCAGAAAAGCAAATGAGATTAAAAGAACATGCTGATGATGCTATCTCTACTATAGAAAATGCTATAGATTTTGAGAACAAAACTATTCAAAAATTAACGACCAAAAAAAATGGAGAAATTTTAGTAGCCTCAGGATTAGGAGTTGCGGCCACTGGTGCTGGGACTTTATTTGCACTTAAAGCTGCCGCTGTTGTAGGATTTGCTGGGTTAAATGTAGCAACACTTGGAGTAGCGGGTGCAGCTGCATTAACAGTTGGCGCTGTAGGGATAACATCAGCCATGGCCTACAAATACTATAAAGCACAACAAGGAATTGATAAAAGTGAACTTTGCATTGAGGAAATTGAGAAATTAGATAAAGAATTCAAGGAGATACTCGACAATGAACTTAAAAATCGACAAGCTAATACAGTTGAAAACACACTAAACAATCGGGCTGAAAATACATTAAGTAGTACTATTGACCCTATGGATTTAATTAAACAATTAGCTAAAAGTGGCTTAGATGATCTTCCTATTGAGTTAATTGAAAAGATAGCTAATGACCAATTAACTCCTGAAGAAATTGAAGCTCTCTTGAAAGTTGCCGAGCAAAATACAGAGCAAGATGTTGCTATTAGCGTTGAACCTATTCCTGCACCCAATAAGGTTGGCACCGCATCGCCAACCACTGTTGCTGTAGATTTTGATGAGGTAGATTTAAATGAAGTAGATTTAGATTTAAGTGATCTAGAAGAGCCTCGCCATGCTGATATCATCCCCTCTTCACCCTCTGCCACGAAAGATAGATTAGATGCATTAGATTTATCTGAACACCATAGTGTTGAAGTTATTGAGTATAATGGAGAAGATGTTGGCAATGTCAGGGATACCCTAGCCGATACAGTGAAAAAATCTGGTCATCAACAAGAAGGCAGCGATCTTGAACATAGCCAGCAACATCAGCAAGAAATGGAGCGTCAAGAAAGCAGACTAGAAGAAAAGCAAGCTGCTGCTGTTAAAGTGGACCAGCCCGATGAAGAAACCAAGTCTAAATCAGGTCGAAAATTGCAATAATTAATTATATGATGAGCCTGGAACCACCACGAACAGACTAGTTTGCCTTAAAGTCAAAAAGTCGCGGTAGAATCATCAAGCGAAAGTAAACTATCCGCTCTTAATTTATCTGTTTTCATATTAAACAATGCTAACTTATCTAAGCTTAAACTTAACTGTATGTTTTTTTCATTCAAACAAAGGTATTGTATGCCGACTCCAAACGAAAGACTATTTAGTGCTATAGTAAAAAAGAATATTGCTGATGTGCGTCAAGCTTTAGAAGATGAGGCTGATGTGAATGCACTCACTTCTTTTGGTATTACGCCATTAATACAAGCATGCATAATTGGTCACGTAGATATAATAAAAGAATTAGTGAAATCTGGTGCCGATATTAATATCTATTCAGAGCCAGATGAAGACAAAAGCTCTCCCATTATGGTCGCAGCTAATATGAGGCACCCTGAAGCTGCTATATATTTAGCAAGCGCGGGTGCAATATTTGAAGATGATATTTCAAGCTCAACGCTATTAAATATAAAAAATGTTTTAAACATTGGTACACAGCGAGATGGTGGCAGAGCTAAATCTAGCTTCCAATATTATTCAAATATAATATCTAAAATTAAAAACGCTATTTCCGATGATGTTTTATTATCTTCAATGTTAGAGGAAATTGCTAATGCCTTCGCTGCAACGGAAAAAATCTGTAATTTCCTTGGTGGCATTTCTTTAAATCCAGATAAAGAACTGTTATTAGCTGCAAGAGCCAGGACAGGAGAGCCAACTATCCTTTCATCTGGCTGGACTGAACATGCTACAGGATATTCAATAGTAGATGACTATTTAGTGCTTACTAATCGTGGCATGGGATGTGATGCCGAGCCTGGGACTAAAATTTATAAAATAACCGATCCATCACTTATAACTAAAGAGTATGTAAGCACAATTGTAAATGCTCATATAACAGATGCTTCCATGGCAACCATTAAAAGTATGATCCTTGATATAGTTGGGGGTACAGATGCTATTCCTATAGTTTACATCCCTCAAAAACACCAAAAACGTGGCAATTGTACTAGCGCCAATAAAAAATCTAACCTTAGAGGTCTAATGTTAGTGCAAGCAGCAAGAAAACATGGAGGCCTCAGCAAGATATATAAAGATGAGTCTCTACTTGCAACGATTCAGAATGAGAATAAATCAAGATACAAAATTGTATCTAATGCAATTCGCAACATTGCGGCAGAAGATCTCTGCTCTATGCTTGACAATACACATCTTGACCTTGAAGAGTACGCCAAAGTAGTTGCTCTTGCTGAACAATACATTAAACAACACTTAAACTTTAAAAAACCAGAGGAAATATATATTGCAATGCATTTACTTGCGAAGCTACCGAATGAAAATAAAGAGCAGTTTAATAAACATATTAATAATATGCTAATCTGGTCTATCACCTCAAAGCAAGTCTAGTCTTTCAAAATAATAGCTGATGCTGGCTCTGATATAAATCACACACATGCATTTAGTGATCACACTCCCTTAATGACAGCAGCAAAATCCGGTCAAATTGAAGTTGTTCAATACTTAATTGCGAAAGGAGTTACATTAGACACTAAAAATAAAAGTAATAACACAGCTTTTATGATAGCAAATAAATCTGGAAATAGTGGTATAGCAACCCTTCTAAGAAGCGCATACATAGCACAAAACAGTGCGGTAGCAACTACTACCCCCTCAGCACCATCGATAAGTGGAGCTGGCTCTGGCGCTGGAGGTCGAGCTGGTGCTGGGCCATGGTCAGAAACTCAAGGTACTCACCGTATGCTATTTGGCTACAAATCTATAACGTCTCCCTCTGCTGACGAAGCAACAAAAAAACAAAAAGAAATAAAAAAACCAAAAACAACAAGACAAACGAAAGTAAAAGAGAAATCAAGCAAAATAAAGAAAACAAAAGAAGAAAAGAAAAACAATAAGCCCTAAAGCAGCGACAAAAAAATCTTCAAAAAAATAAGTTCCTTTTTATATGGTAAGAATGTCCCAGGTGTCATGCATAGTAGACCCTAAGATTCTAAGGCTGGGACCATGAACTTTTGAAGCTTTTTTATGGCATTAGCTTCAAGTTGACGAATTCTTTCAGCTGAAATATTATAAAATAATGCAAGCTCTTGTAATGTCACTTTGTCATCATCATCAACTAACCAGCGCTTTTGAATGATATCTTTACTACGCTCATCTAATTGCTTATAGGCTCCCAGAAAAGCTTTTCGTGTTTCCTCTTTAAAACCTTGTACTTCCAATAACAAGCTTGGATCTTTGTCACTAGATTTTAAGTAATCTGCAGGAGAAAAAGCACTCTCATCATCATTTCCTGGCAACTCAAATGGTACATCTCCCATGCTGAGTCTCTGCTCCATTTGTACTACCTCCTCTGGCTTTACCCCCAAATCCTTGGCTACTGCATCAATTTCTTCTTTAGTAAACCAACCGAGGCGTGTTTTTGCACTTCGCAAATTAAAGAATAATTTACGCTGAGCTTTAGTAGTTGCAACTTTAGCAATTTTCCAATTTTTTATAACATATTCGTGAATTTCAGCTTTAATCCAATGTACAGCAAATGAAACAAGTCTTACTCCACGATCGGGTTGAAACCGTTTTACACCCTTCATCAAACCTACCGTACCCTCTTGAATCAAATCAGAAAGCATTAATCCGTAGCCCATGTAACCTTTTGCTACTCTGACAACATAACGTAGATGCGCAGCAACTAATCTTTGCGCAGCCTGTAAGTCCCCATCATTTTGGAGTCTTTCTGCAAGCCTAATTTCTTCCTCTTTTGTCAGCATTGGAATGGAGTTAATTCTCTCGATATAAGCATCAAGACTGCCAATGGGAATGGTGCTTTGTTTCTTACCTTGGTAAACACTAATTTCTTTATTTGTCATAATATTTTGCTATCAGAATATTGAGGGTACATTCTACCACACTAACATTTATCTTTCTACCTTAGTTCCCGCAACTTGCGTGTACTTGCAGCAATGTGTCGGCGTGCGTAAATGCCTATCTTTTCGACAAGCATCAAGATTCTATCACTAATCCTAACCAGAGCTCCAATATAGGATGGAAAAAATGAGTCTGGTTGTGATGATTCAACCATTTTCCGTAGACTATGCGAGATGGTCCCTGGAATATGTGGGGTACGAGCAAAACTCCAAAGGTTTTCCTCTGGATTTATGGTATGCATCAAATTACTCATTACATTAGCAATATCAGAACCAAACGCTTTGTAACCAACAACACTGCCACCTCTTAGTAGCCACGTAACTTCTAAGCTATTTTTAGTACCATAATAAGGCTTATCATAGTGCGATAATTTTGCCTTGAGCTCTTTTACCTTTTTATTATCAAGATCACCCACCTCAATATATCCCGGCGATGTGTTAATCATTTTCACAGTAAATCTTGCTTTAATAGCTCGCCGCGGCTGTTGAATTAAACAGTTATGTAACGCCACACTGGTTTGCTCTTCAATATTAAAATATGGTGTTCTAGCATTTGCCACACTCCCAACAGCATAAACATCTTGCAATGATGTTTTGGAGCGAGCATTAGTCCATATCCCATTTGCATTTAACGCTAAGCCCAGAGGCATAATATTTATTATTGCTTGTGGCACAGGTGTATTTGCAAATAATACCTCATGTGCATCAAGTGTGAGATTGTGCTCATAATCATCTTCACATACTAAAATATTCCTTTTATTTTGACGGTATGCTTCTGTAATTCTATCTATGTAATAGATGGTAACGCCATCTTCCTCTAAAAATGGTTTTATTTTATTAAATACTTCTTTTTCCCATTTATTTTGTCCTGGCAAGATTATAAGTAATACCTCTTTACCCAAATTAGCTAAAGATTGAGCATATTCCATTGCCAACACAGTCCCTCCAACTATAGAGATCTTGTTTCCTGCCAGTGGCCTCTCAAAAATATTACAGCATGTCCGATAATTAATTGTTTCTATGCCAGGAATATGTGGTTTCTGCTCTTCTATTCCTGTGGCAATAACAATACGTTTACTCGTTACAACTCTCCCACCAACAGCTATAACATTTTGGCTAATCGCTTTGGCTTCACCCAGCCATATTTCGACACCCAAATCATCTAGCATCGCCATGATTTGCATCCGAGGATAACGCCGCCAACCATTTCTCACTTGGGTAAATAAATTATCTATTTCAGCCTGACCTAAATCACTATGCGTTAGCGAGCGAGTTACGGAAACGGCCTTGGTATATTCGAGGAATGTATTACGCATGATATTTTGAGCAAGTGTACATTTTTCTGATAATAGATCATTTCGTTCGATTAATAGCACACGTACGCCTAATTTAGCTGCACCTAGAGCCATTGTGATACCACTTTGCCCCCCACCGATTATTATCATTTCCTTATGCTGCATGGCTGCGCTCTTTTTTTTTCTACATTTATTTAGTAGAATAGCACGAAGGATCAAATTACACGTATGGGGCCATTATGACGCAAGCTATCAGAAGCTTTCCTGCAACAAGGCTCAGAAGATTACGAAAACATAACTTTATCAGAGAGCTTTGCCGTGAAACTAAACTTAGTACTTCAGATCTAATTTTCCCAATGTTTTTATGTGAAGGAAGCAGCATAAAAGAGCCTATAAACAGCATGCCTGGCATCAATAGGTATTCTTTAGACCTTATAATAGAGGTGGCCCATGAAGCTTATGACCTGGGGCTCCAAGCTATAGCCCTGTTCCCATCTATAGCCGTTGATAAAAAAACACAAGATGCTCAGGAAGCTTACAATCCTAATGGGTTAATTCCTACGGCGATAGCAGAACTGAAGTCACGCTTACCAGGGCTTGGGATTATGACTGATGTAGCCTTGGATCCATATACATCTCACGGCCAAGATGGCTTGCTCGATGAATCTGGGTATGTGCTTAATGATATTTCTGTTGAAGTGCTGGTAAAACAAGCTTTAACTCAAGCTAAAGCAGGTGTAGATATTATTGCTCCTTCAGACATGATGGATGGTCGTATTGGTCAAATCCGTAGCGCTTTAGAGGCAGAAGGTTTTCATGACACTATAATAATGTCATATGCAGCCAAATATGCTTCTTCTTTATATGGACCATTTAGGGATGCAGTGAATTCCATTGGTTGTTTAGGCAGCTCTAACAAAAAGAGCTATCAAATGGACCCAGCAAACTCTAACGAAGCCTTGCATGAAGTCAGCTGTGATATTAGTGAAGGAGCTGATATCCTGATGATTAAGCCTGCAGGAATGTATTTGGACGTCATCCACCAGGTAAAAAATTCCTTCAAAGTGCCAGTGTCAGCATACCAAGTAAGTGGTGAATATAGTATGATAAAACATGCGGTGGATAATAATATTCTAAGTCCTGATGCTATAACTGAATCACTAGTTGCCATAAAACGAGCTGGGGCTGACTGCATTTTGAGCTATTTTGCTCATGACATAGCAAGAAATCTAACAAAATAACAGCTTTTTCACACTAATCTATGGACTTTTGTGTCTATCTATGCAATATTTTATACCACTGCATTGGCTGTGGTCGCATTAGCCATTCTCTAAAAACATTATCATTATTAATTTTCACAAGGAATAAACTATGGGTAACGCTCTAGGTGTTGTAAGTGATGAAAACTTCGAACAAGAGGTTTTAGCATCTGACAAGCCTGTATTGGTTGATTTTTGGGCGCCATGGTGCCAACCATGTCTAAGATTAAACCCGGTAATTGAAGAGTTGGCAAATGACTATGCTGATAAAATAAAAATCGTTAAACTAAATGTTGAAGATAATACCGCTATTCCCAGTCGTTTTGGCATTAGAGGTATTCCAACATTAGTTTTATTTAAGAATGGTGAAGCTGTGACAAACAAAAGTGGTGGAGATTTATCCAAAGCACAATTAGCTGCCTTATTGGACAGTAATTTGTAATGCACAAAACTACCGCCCTCGTAGAAAAAGAAAATTCCCCCTCAACAACTCAAAAAAGTATCTCAAATATGAATTTAATAGAACTCAAACAAAAAACAATTGATAATTTAATTGAAATCGCTACGTCTGTTGGCCTTGAAAATGTCAGCCGTTTACGTAAACAAGAAATCATTTTTTCTATCTTGAAAACCCTAGCTAAAAAGGGCGAAGATATCTTTAGTGACGGTGTTCTTGAAATATTGCAAGATGGTTTTGGCTTTTTACGATCGCCCTGCGGATCATTTTTAGCAAATCCTGAAGATATATACGTGTCACCAAGTCAAATCAGACGTTTTTCTTTACGAACCGGAGATAAAGTTAAGGGCAAGATTAGACCGCCTAAAGATAGTGAAAGATATTTTGCTTTGCTAAAGGTTAGCGAGATCAATGAATGCACATTAGAGAATGCTCGTTCAAAAAGCACCTTTGAAAGCTTAACGCCTCTGCATCCTAACAGAAAATTTCAACTAGAACGTGGCAACGGCAGCACTGAAGATATCACTACTAGAATAATAGAGCTGGTAGCTCCAATTGGTAAGGGACAAAGAGCACTAGTTGTTTCACCACCCAAAGCCGGTAAAACTGTTATGCTACAGAATATTGCTCACTCAATTGAGGCAAACAATCCTGAATGCCACCTAATAGTACTATTAATCGATGAGCGCCCAGAAGAGGTTACTGAAATGACTCGCTCCGTCCGAGGCGAAGTTATTGCTAGCACCTTTGATGAGCCAGCATCAAGACATGTTCAAGTTGCGGATATGGTAATCGAGCGCGCTAAACGATTAGTTGAAAACAAAAAAGATGTTGTTATTCTTTTGGATTCTATTACTAGACTTGCCAGAGCTTACAACACCGTCGCTCCATCATCAGGAAAGGTATTAACTGGTGGGGTTGATGCAAATGCCCTACACCGACCTAAGCGCTTCTTTGGTGCAGCAAGGAATTTAGAAGAAGGCGGCAGCTTAACTATTATTGCTACAGCTTTAGTTGATACTGGTTCAAAAATGGATGAAGTTATCTTTGAAGAGTTTAAAGGTACTGGAAATTGCGAAATACATCTTGATAGAAGACTTGCCGAACGTCGTGTGTATCCAGCAATAAATGTTAATAAATCTGGCACTAGAAAAGAAGAACTTCTATCTAAACCTGATGAACTACAAAAAATTTGGATTTTAAGAAAATTATTACACTCCATGGATGATACCCAAGCCATGGAGTTCTTAATAGCACACTTAAAAGAAGCTAAAACTAATGCTAATTTCTTTGACACTATGAAGCGAGCGGCTCAATAACAACATCATTAGATAATAGGGGCTTCGTTATTCCTAACTTAGCCCCTTTTTCGTAATATTCCCTAGCTTTACCTAGATCATTTTTTTTAGCAAACAAATCTCCAAGTAAACTGTATAATTTTGCACTTGGCCGTATAGCTAGAGCCTGCTCAAATAAACTTTGAGATTTACCAAAAATTTCTCTCTCTAAATATATTTGTCCCAACCCTTCTAGTAGAATAACGTCCTTTGAGTTGGTTTTTAACCACTTCTCTAAAAGCTTTCGTTTTTGTTCAATGTCTACTTTCGTATTAGCAATAAATGGTGCAACAAAACCAGGCTCGTACCGCTTATTAAAAACCCTGGTAATAATTTTCCCTGAGGTATCATCCATTCTTAGCATTTGCAATGCGATAATATACTGCGTCATAATCGTATCTTTTTGCTTTATGTGTTTTGGGACTCTTTCCCATAGAGCCTTTAGCTCCTGGCCTCCATGACACTTAGCTACCTCTTTAATGTAACCACTAAAAAAATCCACTTGCATCGCCACAAACATCTCTTGTGAAAATGCCTTACTTTTCTTTATCGGTAGCAATAAATCTTCTAAGTATTCAAAATACCCCAGTTTCAAGGATGTAAGAGTTATTAATTTTAGAACTTCCTTGTTTTTATGATGATTTTTAGATAAATTTACTAAAATTTGGTGCGCAGTATCATATTCATTATTTTGTATCTTTAATTTCACTAAAAATATTTGATAGATATACGCTCTGCAAGCATTGTCTTTGGCTAAGCCCGCAATAATTTCATCTCGCTTGAGAAGATCATTTGACTCGTGGGCCGTCCGTGCAGCTGTTAATGCATTTATCACAGACAAAGAACAACTCAACTGTGTTGACTTATTTGCAAGCTTGCTTGCCTGATCAAAATCACCCAATATCATAAATTCTAAAGATTTTTGCGTGGCATTATGCGCCTTACTCAACCTCTTTGCTTCAAAATAACTTTTTGAACTCGCTGCCCAATATTGGAATTTACTAATAAACCTAATAATTAGTGCCAACACTGACGCTGACAAAATCAATCCAAACATCACAATCCAAATAGGAGCTTGTACTTGCCAAGAATCATAGAAAAAAACCACCTCTCCTGTAGAATTATTGAATAATGTCCCAATAATGCCCCCAAGGACAAGAAAAATGAAAACGATAAACCAGCGCATCAGCTATCTCCTTCTTGTTGCGAAACAATATTAGCTTTTATCATTTCAAGCTTATTTATCAGCCTTTGCACTGGTGACTTATAATTTTTCAAAGATTCAAGCTCTATTTTTATTTCTTTATATTGAGAATTTTTATGGAGCAATGACAGCAAATCTAATGACTTATCTAAGGATAATTGATAAATATCATTTCTATCTGTTAGCACCGCATAGGCAGCCTCTTCTAAAGATAAATGCAACCGTCCTGCTAACAAATATTTACTATCTGCAACCGTTAACTCTTGTCTTAACTGTTTAACTTTGCTTACTTTAATTGAATCTTTTAATTTGTGCCAAGACTTCTCCAAAAATGACCCGGAATCATCATCCAACTTAACCTTAGCATTATCTTTATTTTTTTGTGACTCTACGTTTAAAGCTGCAGTTATCTTAACAAGACGATACCACGGCTCTAAGTGATAACCTTCAAGCTCATTCTGGATCTGAGTAAGCTCTTCAATATAATCTGGATATTGTAACAAATTAAATCTTACTAACTGAATAGCCTCCGTTGCAAAATTCCATGTTGCCATTTTACGAACATATCTAATTGCATCATCAAGATAGCTAATAGCTAGATTTAATTTATCTTGATCTTTACTAAGCTTGCTTATAACCAGCTCATTCAAGCTGGTTATTTTTCCTTCCAGCGATGGTATTTGCATCAAGCTTTCTTTTAGTTTAATACTGGTTGTTTCTGAGCTGCGCTGCACTTCAGATAAAATTTTCATCTGACTATTTAATTCTGAAATTTCAGTTTGTGCTCTAATTAATCCATTCCCTATAATTATTCTTTTTTGATAAGACTGAAATTCCAAGCCTATCACGCCACCAACAATCCCCAAAAACATAACATTACGCCAAAAATTTTTCACTTTCGTTTTAGTTTTAGTTTTGCTTTCCGGCATTACATCTTCAGCTTCATTGACCTGGACATCACTCATCTTATACATCCTTATAATTTTCTATAAATTTTAATATTTTAGTATTGCTCGCTTCAGGCAGCGCAATCACCTTATGAAAAACCCTGGCATCTATTGCCATCTTATACAATCTTTCCCCAACAACAAATAACATTTTTTTATTGAAATATTTTTGCTGTTCTAACAACCCCATCAAAGCCTGACCTGAAGTTACCACTACTGCTGTATATACAGAACAAGAATCAAGCTCATTATCACTATAAACTATTCTTTCTTGCTCATAGACACCATGGGTTTCAACATAAGCATCAATACTTTTCAAATAATCAACAACCATCTCAACACCCTCTGGCTGCTGAAATAGCATGAACCGACTAGTATTCTTTATTTTTGTTGACCTTAACAAACTAACTAATTTTTCACTATTGTAAGGCCCACTTTTTGGAACCATAATATTCTTCGCACCCGCTTTCTCAAGAGACCCGGCTGTTGCAGGTCCGATAGCCCAACAACGATTTTTGGCATACTTAAAAAATATCTTCGGCCAATTATAAAGTGTAGCACTTACAGATGTTTTACTAAAAAAGAACATTTCATCATCAGGATTAATTATAAGTTTATGGTGTAATTTTTTTTTTATTAGATTATATATTGGTAGGTGTTCTGCTTCTTTATGTATTTCTTGTAAAAGTTTAACTAAATCCAACCCTTCTTGACCTGGCCTGGTTATAATGAAGCTTAACGCCAATCTATATCCCCCTGACTTAAAATATCTTGTGCTACAATATTTCCCAACATAGAGCACTCATCAAGGTCACACTCTCTATTACTACGATAATAAGTCCCAATTTTGCTACCAACCCAAGCCTGAAGACATATACGCCCTCCTTTTATTACAGAAAACCCAGCGACAGGGGTTTGACATGAGCCTCCAAGAGCCTTATTTAAATCCCTCTCCACCATAGCCCTAATAACAGTATGATGATCCATCAGCTGTGACACCATTTCTTTTACTTTAGTATTATCATGGTGAAACTCGGCGGCCAATATTCCCTGCCCAACAGCTGGCAACATCATTTGAGGTGTTAAATCTTGCTGATATGTAACACAGATATCATCTACCCTATCGAGTCCTGCTGCTGCTAAAATTATCGCATCATATTCACCACCTTGTAATTTATTGACTCTAGTATGAATATTGCCCCTCAAAAGCTTAATTTTTATATCTGGACGCAAATCTTGCATTTGCCAGTGCCGCCTTAAACTTGAAGTCCCAACAACTGCTCCTAATGGCAAAGCATCTAATCCTTGATATTTATTACTTAGCAAAACATCGTATGGATTGGCACGCTCAAGCACAGGAACAATTTCTAAGTTATCTGGTAATTCATAAGGCATATCCTTTAGCGAGTGTATTGCTATATCAGCAGTTCCATCTAACAAAGCATGCTCCAACTCCTTTACAAACAACCCCTTGCCACCATGCTCATATAATGGTGTCTCAAGAGTCTTGTCACCCTTAGTAACAATTTTTTTTAATTTGATTTGCAATTGTGGGTATAACGATTGCAATTGCTTTGCAAAAAGTTGAGTTTGTGCCAGTGCAAGCTTACTTGTTCTTGTGGCAATAGTTATGGTGTCTGTTATCACTTTCATCACCCAGCTAATTTAAATACATCATGTATAAACAAGCTAATGTGAGAGATTTCCTCATCACAAACACTATGCTGAATTGGATAGCTATGCCACTGTACATTACAGCCATGCCCTAATAATTGTTTTTTTGCGTCTTCTCCATGATGCAATGGAACAATTGGATCAAATAATCCATGCCCCATAAATATGGGGGTTTTAGTTCCTTCAACACTAATTTCTTCATCTAGTAAATTTGGAAAAGTCTGGTAAGTAGATAAGGCAATCACCCCAGCCAAAGGGAGCACGCTACGAAGACCAAAATGTAATGCCAAAGCCCCTCCTTGTGAAAATCCAGCTAATAAAATATTTTCACTAGAGCATGAATTAAGCATTAACTCTCGATGAAGCAAATCAGCAATCCATTGTGACGACAGTCTGATCCCCTCCTCATCTTCCCTGGAATTGAATCTGACATCAAGAATATCAAACCATCCACGCATAACCATGCCCCCATTGACAGTAATTGGTCGAAGTGGTGCACTCGGAAAAACAAACCTTAATCCATGATCTTCAGGTAAGCCGAGCATGTTGATCATTCCTAAAAAATCCTGACCATCAGCTCCCAGGCCATGTAACCACAATACCGTACCTCGATATTCTGCCAGCGGCTCAACTTCAATGACTTCTAGTATTACTTCTTCATCCATTTAGAATACCTTTTTATGTTACGGTCATATTATTTACAACAAATTCTTAAAATTATTGTAACCTTGGTCTCGATTAATGTGAAGCTTATAAGCTAATCATCTAGATAGAAAAAAGTTCTGCATCTAGCCGCTAAATGTGGCACCATATAAAAATGAGAGAATTTAGTATCATATTTTTTGTAACATGTGCATTGTTGTGTTCCTCTTGCGGTCAGAAAGGACCCTTATATCTTCCTCAAGACAATGACACAAAACAAAGCAAATAGTACGGAAGCAATATGATTGTTAATTTCACCAAAATGCACAGTCTTGGCAACGACTTTGTCATTATTGATTTAATTAGTCAGTATATAAAGTTATACCCTGGGTTAATTGAACGTATCACTGAACGAACTCAAGGCATTGGCTGCGACCAACTCCTTACTCTCGAGCCACCAACCAAATATGAATCCGATTTTTATTACCGTATTTTTAATCAAGACGGCAACGAAGTAGAACAATGTGGCAATGGAGCAAGATGCCTTGCTCAAAACATGTTAGACTTAAACCTAACTAACAAGAATAAATTAATCGCAGATTGTAAAGGCGGCTCCGCTTCATTACATATTTTAAAAAACCGTCAAACATCTGTATGTTTTAATGATGTCAGCAACGATATTAATACATTAGAAATTTCCTGCAACCAAGGTAACTTCGAGTTACATTGCGTTAACCTTGGCAACCCTCATGCTGTGATTTTTGTTGATGCGGATGAATTAGCAAATATTGCAGAGTTAACCAGCATTGCCAACACTCTTTCTGCTAGTGAGTATTTTCCGAATGGAATTAATATCGGATTTTGTCAGATACTGAATAATCAAGAAATCAATTTACGTGTTTTTGAACGCGGTGTTGGTTTTACCAGCTCTTGCGGCACAGGGGCTCTAGCTGCCACTTTATGTTCATTCAGTAAAGGTCTAACCAACAACCAAATTAAAGTTCACTTTGAACCTGGATATTTAAAAGTTCAATATCATTCTGATAAAAAATGTGCGCTAATGGCAGGACCAACAAATACTGTTTTTCAAGGCTCTTTTCGTTTATAAAAGACCTTTCATCTTTTTATAAAATGTTATAAACTCATCTTCCCTTTTTTAAAAACCTATAAAAACTAGGAGATGTTAGATGTCGGTTAAAAAAAGTATTCTATTAGCGACTATTGGATTATGCGCTGTGCAACCAGCCTTTGCTGCTGAAGACTTAGCTGCAAAAACTAAAGGCGGATTTTCTTATGGCACCAAAGGTACTGATCCATATTGGTTCAAACTAAGTGGTTTACTACAATCCGACCAAACTTTTGTATCTGGCAGCAGTATCTCAAAGGGAACACAATTTCATACTAATACTAACTTACGTAGGGCATCTGTTGGCCTCTCTGGTGGTGTTGATAATGACTGGTCCTATGTATTCTCTCTAGATATGGGCAGTGATCGTAAATTTAAGTTAAGTGATGCTTATGCTAATTACGCAGGTATTCATGAAAGATTAAACATATCTGTTGGCCAAATTAATCCATCATTTTCTCTAGAAAATACTTCTAGCTCAAAATGGCTGGCCTTTCTAGAGCGTTCAATGGCAGCAACTGCCTTTGGCCCAGGACAAGGACTAGGAGTTTCAGCTTCTTTCTACGACCAGCATTATGCATTAGCAGCTTCAGTTTCAGCGCCAATGAAAGGTGATGGAGCTAAATCAACTGCTACTGCTGCCTCAGATAACACTATTTCAGATCAATACGTATATTCAGCCAGAGCAACTCTTGCTCCAATTCACACAGATGGACATGTTGCCCAAATTGGCATATCTGGTCATTTTGAAGAAAATAAAAATGGCTTCATTGAATTTAAGTCAATGCCTGAAATACAAACTAGAGCTAATGTAGCTGTAGTTAATACTTCAAGCGCTGCAGGTGTCCGATCAATACAAGCAAAACATCAATCTACTTTTGCTGTAGAGTTAGCTGGTCAATCTGGCCCACTGTTTGGTGAAGTTGAATACCAAATTGCTCACATTAAAAGAACTACTGGTACCGGCAATAACTTGAAATTTCATGGTTACCATGCTGAAGTTGCTTATGTGCTAACTGGTGAGCATAGAACTTATAACATCACCAATGGTACATTTAATCAACTGACACCATCATCAAATGGTGCCTGGGAATTAGCTGCTAGACATAGCTATATCACTCTAACTAATAGAGATATAGTTGGTGGCGCCGCACATAATACAACACTAGGGGTCAACTGGTATTATTCTCCTGAGATCAAAATTAGTGCTAATTATATTCGCTCCCTACAAAATACAAACCCTGCCTTTGGTACCGAACAACGCAAATTAAATTTATTCGGCGTAAGGTTCCAAATGGTATTTTAAAAATATTAAAAAAGACCAACCAATATATTTACCCCATCACTTGATGGGGTTTTTTTTACTAAAATTTCATAACGCCACTCATCTTGAATATTAAGCATACAACTGTTATACATCTAACTTTGGGATATGCTTCTTTTTTCCCCTCACCAGACAAATCAGGAGATCATTATGATACCAATTATGGGCTCATTTCATGTATATACAAATAGCAAAAGAGAAAGTGTTGGACAAATGGATCCACCGCAACCCTGAAGATTTCATATCTTTTGTTGGTGGGTGTGGAAATATAACAACAGAGGTTCTCGCAGATGATTGCAGTAAAGATTTTCCTTATGAACTTCGCGGTTAAAGCATCGGAAATATGTTTCTTAATATAAGAAAATTAGGGGGCAGTTTTTTAGCAAGCATACTGGCCGCAGATGATCTGAAAAGTTTATTAATTGATACTTTTCCTGATAGACAAGCTAAACCATTCCAACAAACAGAAATGGATAATAGAAATCTTATTAAAATCGAACTTAATAGTGTTAATGATATAAGATTAGCCTTAAGTGCAATTAATAACATTAAAACTTTACCCTCAGATCTTCTAGAAGATTTAAGAGATCTTTCGGTTAACTCTGGTCTTGAGGATATGACTAACTCCAATTCAAGACCAAATATAACCACACAACATAAAAATAAACTTTAAAATTTTAATATTGTTATGCAGATAAAAATATGTATAGCAATTCTTTATGAGTAATATAGCCATCAATTCTCGTACGACACAGGAAGATTATTGAAGTCATGAAGTTTTTTTGTTAAGTTATTCATGATGGAATGCTTGTTTAATCTGAGACATGCAACATGGGCAACCACTACGGTCAATCGTATTATACAATTATATCTATAATATAGCGTCAAATTACTTCATCTAATCATTAGTGGGCACACGTATGAAACTTAATAAATTAGCCACTCTCTCTCAAAGAACATTAATTATTTTTATAGGTTTACAAGCCTTGGTAATTTTTGCAGGTGGATATATTCTCGAATATTATTTTTACTACATGCCATGTGTGCTTTGTTTTATTCAAAGATATTTATTTTTGCTATGTTCTGTTTCTGCCTTAGTTGGAGGAATGTTCTTTTCATCTACAATCCTAAGATATTTGTCTTATACTGTAGCTATATTAAGTTCAGTTCTAGGGCTAGCTGTTGGCCTGCATCATCGCAATGTACAATCCCTTCCAATTGATAAAATACAAAACTGCAGCCAAAGCATCTCACAAATGCTAGAAAATTTTGAATTTGGTAAAATCATTGAGTCATGGCTACATGGCGACTCAGAATGCCACATCATTCAGAAATTTTTAGGCATAAACCTTACCGAGTGGAGTATTATTTTATTCAGCATATTACTTATGCAACTACTGTATACAATAAAAAAGGTAGAATAAATCTACCTTAAAAAAAGCTACCAATCCCTGGTAACCTCTGTTTGCATCAGTGGGTGTCATCCTTGACACACCACTAGAATACCAAATGAAGCGATTTAAACAAGTCCTAGAAATAGACATCGGCCATGGCAGGGAAAACTCAATATAATCAAAAACTCTGCTTTGCTCTGGTTTTTTATTTATTTCAATACGTTATAAAAACAATCAGTCTTACCTCGTATATAACAGACCATATAATTCGCACACTACCATCAGAGATTTCCTACAAACAAAATATGATTTAGCTGTTCCAAAAACAACAGCTAATGTTTGAATCTTGACTAGAAGTTATCAATAGTTTTTATTTAATATAAAGGGGACTGAATAAAGGGAAAAAATGAAAAGGTTGTTCACTTTTAGCGATAAGGCTAAAAAACACACCAACAGCACCAATAATCTTCTAAACAAGTTGGCACTGGCTCGTCAGGATCTTATCCTGAGATATACTCATGTAGGTGGCGTCTATCCTATACCCACCAAATCTCTTGAACACATCAGTGATGATGGAAATGAAGCCGAATTTGAACAAAAGGCTTCACGCTCTCAAGGATTGGCCAACCTAACTACATTTTGCAACAATCTTGTTGACTACTTAACCTATGTACAGTTTGCAGTACTAGACACTATAGAAAAAAAATCATCTGCGGCCGATGAGCCTATGCAGATTAGCGATGAAGCAAAACAAAATTTATTATTATACACAAATGAAGCCTTAGATTTTGTTGAAACATACATGGATAACAACCACCCCATTGATACTGACAAATATAGGGACGATCTGTCTAAGCTAGGGGAAACTTTAGAAAGCAGGTATACACTTGAAGATAAATTAGTTGTTGCCATGCAGCAACGACTCCAATATAAAGCACATAACAAGAAAGAAGATAGTCCTGATGATCCTGACCTGAAACAATCGCTAAATATAGATCCTAAGCGCCCTCGTCATCACTAGGGCTCACTAGGGCTCACTAAATATTTAAGCTTATCTTCTTTGTTTTCCCATTCGCTAGCATCATCCAATGGACCCTTGGACTCGCTAATAACGGGCCATTTTTCAGCTAAATCAGCATTGATCTTTAAAAAGTTTTGGTATTTTTCTGGCAACTCATCTTCTGGGTAAATAGCCTCAACTGGGCACTCAGGCTCACATAAGGCACAATCAATGCACTCATCAGGATTGATAACTAAGAAATTTTCTCCAACATGAAAGCAATCAACTGGACACACCTCAACACAATCAGTATAACGACAACGAATGCATTGCTCGGTTACCACAAAAGTCATAACAAGTTACCTAAATGATTAATCAAGGTGTCATTCTAGCCAAATTCATGCTTGCTGTCACATAAATAATTGTTGACTATACATCCATTTAAAACTTACCCATGACACAGCGCTCAATCACTCTCAATGCCTTAAAAAAATTTTCAACAACTGTTGCACGTGCTCGAGGAGGATGGATATAACAGACATTAATCCCGGCAATAACTCCTGCTAAAACACCAGTTGCCAACCTATCATCAACAATCCAAGTATTACTTTTCTCGCAATCACTTAATTCTACAATATAATTAATACCATCAGGGTAGGGCTTTTTAGTTTTACTAACAATGAACTGTATGCATGGAAAATATTTTTTAAAATATGTTATACGAGCATCTAACGGCTTGTTACTCAATATATATATTTTAATTGCTGGGCAATCATTAATTAATCCCTCCAGCCATACTTTAACATCTGTATCAACAACTAATGATCCATGAAAGGATAACACTCCGTCAAAATCTAATATCAAACTTTGTATATGATTGGTTTCAATAAATTCTTTATTGATCCAGGTAACATCTTTGCATCCAGAGTCATTTTTGATAATTTTTTTTAATTTGCCATAGTTCTCTACAAATTGAGATAAAGTATAAAGCCAACGCATCAAACAGCATCCTTGCCCGACTCTCCAGTTCTAATCCTAATAATATCATCTATTGGTAGCACCATGATCTTACCATCCCCTATTTTCCCAGTATTACAAACCCTCAGTATGGTACTTGTTATACTGTCTAGAGCATCATCGTTTACCATAATTTCAATCATCAGCTTTGGCATAAAATCTACCATAAAATCTGAGCCATGATACAGCTCAGCTTTACCGTCTTGCTGACCAAACCCCTTTACTTCCATGACAGTCATGCCTGATATACCTAAATTTTGTAATTCATCTCGCAAATCATCAAGCTTAAATGGTTTTATAATAGCCTTAACTAACTTCATGTCACATTCCTTTACTTTATTAGGTAAAATCTATACGCTAGTTGAAAATTTGCTCAAATAGATGATACCACTTTGTTGAAAGATAAACTGCTAGAAATAGTACCTCAAGAATTGTTAGATGAAGCCTGCAACAAGATACAAAGCAAACTTGGCACCGTGTCACGCGAAGAGTTTGATCTCAAATGTAAATTACTCGATAAAATAGATAAACAACTTAACATCATCGAGTACACTTTAGCAGAGATAAAAAGCAAACAATCCTGAATACCTTCTAAATATTTCTAAAATGTGCACGACACTCCACAAGCCTATTTATCATCGTGTAGATCACAAGCACAGTGAAAAGTAGTGCTAAATTATTAAAAAATGCTGGCAGTAATATCATGACAATAAAAAATATAAATGCTTCTGCTCGCTCCATTAACCCAGGACTATAGTCAAAACTTTTATTAGACTCTTGCTCTGAAACAATGCCAACAACAAGGAATGATGTCACACAGAGCAAGACCGACCCAAGCATAAACATGGCGCCCAGAGCTCGACCTTGCGGATCTATTAAAAATAATCCCAAGATTACACTAAACTCAACAACACGATCACTAATTATGTCATACACTGTTCCGATTTTAGAACTTTCCCCTACTTGGCGGGCAATGGTCCCATCCAAAATGTCTAACAATCCAGATAATAACAAGCAAAATATTGCCAATCCATTTAAATCTAATAAAATCAAGGGTGAAAATAGCACTCCGACGAAACAAGAAGCTAAAGTAACCAAATTAGGCTGCTTTATTCCTATGCCAATGAGCTTTTTAGACAATAAATTGATATAATTATCTTGTAGCCATGGTCGTACAGACTTTTCTAGCAAAATACATCCTAATTATCAAAATGGATCTTGATACACTTTGCTACACTAAACGAAGTTATGCAATAATTTCATACTTAAAATTAACTCTACATTGACAATAGGTTGTTCATGGAAATATTTGATGGTATTTTAATTTTATTAACTGCAGCTGTAGTTTCAGTCTCACTTTGTCGTCGCCTCAAATTACCACCAATCATTGGGTATCTTGCTGTTGGGGTTGTTTGTGGCCCTGGTGGTCTAAAGCTAATGGCAACCCCAGAAGACTATCACTTCCTTGCTGAGTTTGGCGTTGTGTTTTTAATGTTCACCCTGGGACTTGAATTCTCCATTCCACGATTAATAGCAGCTAAAAAAGTCCTTCTTGGTGTCGGTGGCCTGCAAGTTACTTTATGCTTAGGTGTTGTTTACCTAATTGCAAGATTTTTTGAGTTATCACCAGAGCAATCATTCATTATAGGTGCCGCATTATCATTATCTTCTACTGCTGTTGTTGTAAAACAACTAGATGAACAACATGAAAAAAATACTGCCCACGGACAACTAGCAATAAATATTCTTTTGTTCCAAGATATTGCTGCTGTAATATTCCTAATTATTGTTACTGCTATTGGTGCAGAAAGCGGCTCTACCAGCTTGCCCATGGCTCTATTTACAACACTCACCAAAGGCATCATAGTTTGTGTCGCCATGGCTCTAATAGGCCTTAGACTGCTTCGTCCCATGTTACATGAAGTTGCTAAAGCCCATTCAACCGAGCTATTTATGCTTGCCACACTATTTGTAACACTAGGCTCTGCCTGGATCACTGACCAGATAGGCCTCTCAATGGCCCTTGGTGCCTTTTTGGCGGGCATGATGCTTGGTGAGACAGAGTTTAAACATCAACTAGAGCTAGATATTCGCCCCTTCCAAGATGTATTACTAGGTTTATTCTTCATCGTAATTGGTACTTATTTTGATCTTGAAGAGTTACCAGAGCACTGGCAGAGCATCTTAATGATATTAGTTGCCTTGATCGTTGGTAAGGCAATAATGATAATGCTTATATCCCTGATTATGAAACAAGGCAACCTAAAATCATCACTCAAAACTGGGATCCTCCTGGCCCATGGAGGTGAATTTGGTTTTGTGATCCTCACCCTAGCTATACAGTATAATTTAATCTCTGAAGATGAACGTCCAGCAATATTTTCAGCACTAGTTCTAAGTGTAATTTTAGCCCCATTAATGATCCGCTATAATAAACAGATAGCCAAACTATTCATTAAGAAAAAAGATCTTGTTGAAAATAAAGATCATGTCCCACAACAACTAGTTGAGCATACTTCAGAGATAGATAAACATATAATTATTTGTGGATATGGCCGTGTTGGCCAAATAATAACAAAATTCCTCGATCAAGAGCACATACCCTGGGTTGCTCTTGATTTAGATCCTTATCGTATTTCAAAAGCCTCATTAGCTGGAGAACATTCATTCTATGGTGATGCAACTAACCCTAAAACTCTAGCTGCTGCTGGGCTATATAAGGCTCGTATGATTGTTATAACATTTGGTAATGAGCTTTGTGCTTTAGAAGCTCTGCAAAGTATAAGGGCGATGCATCAAGATGTCCCTGTCTTTATACGAACAAAAAATGATACTCATATGGAAAAATTTCAGAAGGCAGGAGCTACAGAGGTAGTACCAGAGAAACTAGAAGGCAGCCTAATGTTAGCCTCACATCTACTACTATCACTCGGCATTCCAACGCACAGGATCCTTGCTAAGCTTAGAAAAATTCATTCTACTAGATACAAATTACTGCGAGAATTTTTTGCTGGCAGTGATGACTTTGTAATGCAAGAAGGCGATGACTCCAGCAGAAGGAGTCTGCATTCATTCATCGTAACCGATTACTCCTGGGCCCTTGATAAAGAAATTGCTACGATTATGATAGCAATTCCAGAAAACTCTAGCCTAAAGTCGTTAACTCGCGGTCTTACTAGATATCAGCCAGTTCCTGCAACTATAAGCATCCAAGCTGGTGATGTGTTAGTTTTCTTGGCAACACCAGAAGAAATAACCTTACTAGATGAGCTATTACTTTCACCACTAAACAGTAAAATGAAAATTTAGAATAAACCTTCAGTCATGAACTCAATGGTTTTTCTAATATCTTCTTCACTACATTTTAAGCAATTTCCCTTGGGAGGCATTGCTCTATAGCCATTCATGGCTTTATTTAGCATATTATCCCATCCCTTAGCATGCCTAGGAGCCCAATCCCCCTTATTGGCCTTCTTTGGCGCACCAGCTAGACCACTATCATGGCACATGGCACAATTGGTTTTATAAATTTTTGCAGGCCCACTAACTTGCTCAATAGCTGCCTGAGGTTTGGCACCCTCAACATCAACCTTACCAACAGGTGTTAACCGTTCAACAATTGCTTCAGGCACCAACGATCCCGAGAGCTTTGCGTAAGTTACAGTAACGGCTCCAAGGCACAATGTCGTGATAATAGCGATAGTTAAACCTTTGTGAGTGTTTGGCAACTTACAAACTCCTTGTCGTTTCACAATAAATATAATAACATAGCAAAAGCTTAGTGCCCGTAGCTCAGCTGGATAGAGCATTGGTTTCCGAAACCAAAGGTCGGAGGTTCGACTCCTCTCGGGCGCAGATATAAAACCATAACACTATGAATTTCAGTAATGTACAGTTCCATGATAAACCAGATCCAATATGCACACCAGTTACTTTCCGAGGGCAAGCTCGTATCCTTCCCAACTGAGACCGTATATGGTCTTGGAGCTGATGCAACAAATCCTAGCGCTATCCAGCGTGTCTTTCAAGTTAAGCAGAGACCTACATCACACCCACTCATCGTTCATATTAGCAGCATAAATAAAATAGACCTCTGGGCTAAAAATATTCCACCAGTAGCAAAGACGTTGGCTCACTTTGCCTGGCCAGGGCCTCTAACCATCGTACTTCCAAAGAATGACAATGTAAGCAATTTAATTACCGGTGGACAAGATACTATTGCTCTGCGGATCCCCAGACACCCACTAGCACTATCTTTACTGCGTAAATTTTCTGGATTGGTTGGTCCATCAGCAAATGCTCACTGCCACATTAGTCCAACTCAAGCCGCACATGTTAGCCAATCCCTTGGATCTAGTGTTGATTTTATTCTCGATGGTGGAGCCTGTGAAATTGGCATTGAGTCTACAATTGTAAACTGTAAAGCTGATGGAACTGTTGAAATACTGCGACAAGGCATGATTGGCGCAAGGCAAATATCTCAATGGATCGGCAATACCGTCTACTCCACAACATTATCGGCAGAGGTTAAAGTTCCAGGAAACCTAAAAAAACACTATTCACCAAAAACTCAAACATATTTTGATAGCAATGAGGTACGCAACAAATTAGCAAATAAAATGTGTGCATTTCTCTGCTGCCACATACCTGAAAATTTGCCTAAAAATTGGACCCCAATCATAATGCCGAGCAACGTAGATGATTACGCTAAATTTTTATATGCAAAGCTATATCAGGCGGATAATCTAGAATATGATGCAATAGTGATAACCCCAACGCCAAAGAACAATCAATGGCAGGCCGTCTATGAAAAACTTAATCGTGCCACCTCAGACTTCATAGCAAGTTGACCTTCTGCCAATGGATCTAGGAATATACAACATTATCAAGTTCAGGATAGTAAGTCATGGAAATATATGTCGGAGTAATAATGGGTTCCCAATCTGACTGGGATACTATGCAAAATACAACAGAGACGCTTACTAAGTTAGGTATTGGGCATGAAACTAAAATAGTGTCCGCCCATAGAACCCCACATTTATTGTTTGAATATGCCCAAAATGCCAAACAGAACGGTATTAAGGTAATTATTGCTGGAGCTGGTGGCGCCGCCCACCTCCCAGGAATGTGCGCCTCATTAACCACGCTACCTGTCCTAGGTGTGCCAATACTCTCAAAAACCTTAAATGGTTATGACTCACTACTCTCAATAGTCCAGATGCCCAGAGGTATTCCTGTAGGAACTTTAGCTATTGGCACAGCGGGTGCCACAAACGCAGCTATTCTTGCTGCACAAATATTAGCACTGCAAGATAATCATATAGCTTCTGCAATAGAAGAATATCGCAGCCAACAAACCAAACAAATTTTAGACTCTCCCATCCCAGGAAATAATTAATATGCGCTTAGGAATAATTGGCTATGGCCAACTTGCAAGAATGCTTTATCATGCGGGTTTACCTTTGGGAGTGGATATTAGTTTTTTATCACTATCAAATGTAGAGCACATGTTTTGCCCAGAAAAAAATATCTATACCCTAGATAGAATTAAACACTTTATTCAGGAAAATGATGCCATCTCCTTTGAAACTGAAAATATTCCCTGGGCAGTATTAGATAGCCTAAGAGAACACTCCAAGGTATATCCCAATATTAACACTATTAAAATATGCCAAGATAGGTATTTAGAAAAATCTTTATTAGCAGACTTAGGCATAAAAACTGCGAAATTCACATTAATTCGTGATCTAACCGATATCGATACTATGGATGACAGCCTTGTCTTCCCATGCCTATTAAAAACAGCCAAGGGGGGTTACGATGGCAATGGCCAACACATAATCAATAATACCAAGGCATTACAATGGCATGTTAAACATGCACCAATAGGACAACACTTCATCCTTGAAGAAATAATAAATTTTGAAAATGAAATTTCCATCATTGGTGTAAGGGATAAAGCTGGCCGAATGGTTTTCTATCCCATCACTCAAAACTTACATTGCCATGGTATATTACAAACCACGCGCCCGGTTCAATTATCCCAAAATACTATAAATACGGCTAAAAGCTACCTTGAAAAGATATGTAACCACTTTAATTACGTTGGTGTGATTGCTTTAGAACTCTTTAATTCTGAGCATGGTTTAATAGCTAATGAAATCGCTCCCAGAGTACATAATTCTGGGCATTGGACCATTGAAGGCACTAATTGTAGTCAATTTGAAAGCCATATCCGCGCTATATCTTCCATGCCATTAAAAGAAATTCATGCAACACAAAGCATCATGGTAAACATTATTGGAAAAGTTCCGGATCTATATGAGGCTATGTCTATTCCAGAGGTTCATGTCCACCTGTATCATAAAAAGGAGCGGGAAAATCGCAAATTAGGCCATATAACAGCCACAGCAAACCTTAACAGCAATATAGATTTTTTATCTAATCTATGTGAGGCTTGCAAGCAAGATTAGCACAATATAAATAAATCCAACTCCGCTCAATATAATATTTTGCAAGCTCTTGTTGCTCATTTTTGGTAGCACTAAGATAATAATAATTTTGGGTGTGGCGCCATTCCACTGCCTTTACTAGCCTGGGTAACATCTGTAAATTAAGAGCCGCGCTTAAACGCAGCTCTTTTGCGGTAGAGTCATGAATGAAAATTGGGTGCCTGCTCTGTGTGATCCTTAAAATATCCTTAGCTGCTAATGTAGTATTACCTTTAATATTTGTTTGCTGGTAATAAAACCAAGGTGTGATCAAAAGTTTCACGACAATAGTTACGATAATCATGACATTTATCGCCCGCAAATAACTAGAAGATAAATTTACCAAACAATAACCAATGCTCAATGCCACCCACGGCATAGCTGGCAACAGATAACGAGCTTTAGCTTCTTGAGGCACAACCCAATATGGCAGCAGTGACAACAATAAGATCACAAAACAGGCAATTAGCATCTTGTTTTTCTGTATTCCCCTCTCTTTAATAAGAGCAAACACCACTATAAAGCTAAGTGGTGCAGATAAAAGCATAATTAAAACAGGAAAGGACATGATTTTATATAAATAGCTGCCAACAGATATTCCCTGCAAATTTTGCTTAACATTATAAATGAAATTGCCACCAGAGCTGCTCTGTTCACTCCAAATAATCAATGGCAAACAAATTGCCATGCTGGTTATCATCATGAAAGATTTATTAAATATTTTATTGCGATATTTATCGTTACTAATAAAATATAATATTGGCGCTATATAAAATAAAAAGGCTGTGTACGTTTTGCTTAATACAGCAAGATTAATGAAAACTGTTGATACGATTATATTAGCTATATTTCCCTGCAATACCCAACGCCAAAGGAAATAAACACCCAATAAAACAAATACTGCAAACACAGGATCTGCATATGCCAACCATCCTCTGCGCATCAAAACATCACCGCTTAAATAGGCAAACATACTGAAAAGTGCGACATCATCATCTTTAAATAATAAATCACCCAACTTATAAACTATAAAAGCTGAGCCCATCGTGGCCAAGATTACGACTAATCTTGCAGCTTGAAGTACACCTTCAGATTGCAACCACAGATATGTTGGTATCATAATTAACCAATTAAATAACGCTGGTCGATCATAGCTTCCTCCCAACAAAAGAGGATAGCTCCATTTTTTTGCTGCCAACATTTCAAGTGTTGAAATCGTGTAAACACCCTCTTCACCAATATGTTCAACCCACATAGTTCCAATAAAGGATAATAAAATAAGAAATAGTAGCTGCTTATAATTATTTCGTAAAAATTCTATTCTGGCAATCATTAGTTTGCTCACCAACAAAGGTTGTTAAAAGTTATCTATATGATAAGCTCTTACCTTTAAGAAGTCTGCTAAATTTTAGGTCCATAATGCTTAGAAAATTTAATAAATATGTGCTCTGTGGCCTTGTAGCTACACTCTCACATTATATTACAATGTTTACCTTAATTGAGTTAGTGAAATTTCATGTAACTCTTTCAAGCACTATAGGATACTTCATTGGTGCAATTGTTGGATACAGCTTAAATGCTCGTATAACATTTACTATTCCAAGCAACCAAACGATAGCTTTTAGCAAATATGCAGCACTTGCCACTATTAATAATTTTATCAATACAGGGTTAATCTTTAGCTTAACTAGCTATACCAACATACACTATTTAATATGCCAAATTTTAGTAACTGGCATAATTGTCTTAAGTAATTTTTATATTTGTAATAACTGGATTTATAGGACAAAATCATGCTAGATACCTGCTCTACTAAAAGTATCAGTGAACGCCAGCAAAACTTAAGCAATAAAACACTGAATTTATGTTGCTTGGTACCTGTATATAATGAAGAAACACACCTTCTTGAATTTCTCACACAGCTAGGTGAGACCCTTGCTGAAATATCAAACGAATATAGTATTATTTGTGTTAATGATGGCAGCAGCGACAACTCAGAATCCATCATTCAGCAATGCGCTAAAAGCCTACCCATTAAATCTATTTCACTATCACGTAATTTTGGAAAAGAAATTGCCATATCTGCAGGATTAGAGCACAGCGATTCTGATGCCATTATTATTATTGATAGTGACTTCCAACACCCCTTCTCAATAATAAAAGAATTTGTCGATGAATGGGCTACAGGATTTGATATGGTTTATGGCATACGCCGCTCACGCAACCAAGAATCTGGACTACGCCGTTTATTTACCAACTGCTTTTATCGAGTTATGCGCTTTGCTTCACAAGTTAACATTATCCCTAATGCTGGAGATTTTCGACTCTTAGATAAACGTGTGGTAAAAGCTTTATGCTCATGCCAAGAGCGGAGCAAGTTTATGAAGGGACTTTATGCCTGGGTTGGGTACTCGAGTAAACCCATATTTTATAATACAAATCCACGAGCTACAGGAAAAAGTACTTTTGGTTTTTTATCTCTACTCGAGCTATCTATAACTGGTATTACAGCATTTTCTAATATCCCACTGCGTGCCTGGACATTAATAGGTGCTAGCATTTCAAGCTTCTCGTTCATTTTTGCAATATATATAGCTATTAAAACTATGGTGTTTGGCACAGACTTGCCAGGATATACTTCAGTAATGGTTGGTATTTTTTTCTTTGGTGGTGTTCAGCTGCTCTCAATCGGCATACTCGGAGAATATATTGCCAGAATTTTTAATGAAGTGAAAAACAGACCCGCATATATAGTCAAATCCAAGATAGGCTTTTAATTTTTCTTCTCTGTTTTCACTAGGTATTGGATCACTTTTAAAAATTTATCTGCAGTGCCAGATTCACCCAGAGATGCACGATAGATTTTATTTGGGCCAATTATAACAACACTTGGAGACACTTTAATACCAAAAACACCGCTAATAGTATTCGCATTATTCACTTCATGCTCAATATGAAATGACTCAAATGTTGAAATGACTTGTTTTTTATCTAATCCTTCCGACTCCAGCACTCCGGCAAGAATAGAAGGGTTCGCAATATTTTTATGTTGCTTCTGAACGCTGGCAAATAGTATCTCACTATAATCTTTCTTAGGTGATAAACTTTTTGTGGTATAAAATGCTTTTGCTAGCTGTCGCCATGCTCGGTTCCAAGTGATCGGAACCTCTTGCAGAACAACACCTTTAGGTGCCTCTTTAACATATGTCTGCCAAGCAGTATTAAAATATGCACAACCATAGCACCCATAACTAAAGAATAATAAAACATGAACATCACCAGGCTTACCCTTGGTGATAATATTTTCAACTTCTCCATCACGTTTTAGATTATTAGATAATTCCTCGTAATGACGAGCACTAACTTTGAATCCAGCCGCATCATCATCTTCATTGGCCAATACAAAGCTGGGTATGAAACACAGAATAAGAAATATTTTTATTAAATTAGTACAACCCTGCAACATAGTTACTTACAGCCTCTATTTGTTGATCTGTCATCCTTGATGCAATATCTCTCATAATTTCATTAGGATCTGTCTCACGCGCTCCATCACGGTATTGTTTCAATTGCTGAGCTGTGTATTCTTCATTTTGGCCAGACAGTCTTGGGAAATTTGCTGGCTCATTACCCAAACCACGCGCTTCATGACACCCTATGCAAGCAGGAATTCTAGACTGAATATCACCACCACGATATAATGCTTGCCCCAGCTCATAAAGATCAGCAGAAGCCTTGCCCAGTGACATTTTTTGACTGGCGTAATAGCTAGACAAATCCTGTAAATCTTGTTGGTTAAATCCTGATAACATCGCATACATATTTGGATCATATCGGGGTCCAGACTCCCCCTCATGAAAAGCTAAAAGTTGCTTATATAAATAACCTTCATGTTGTCCAGCTATTTTGGGCCATAAAGAGACCGAGCTATTACCATCATCATTGTGACAAGCAACGCAAGTCTCAGTAAGACTCTTACCACGCTCAGGATCTCCAGCAGTAGAAGCAAGAGATGTTGAACTCCATAGTATTAATAAAATTGTAGCAATAACGCGCATTACAACTTCCAATTGTTGATACTGCAATTCTATTCCCAATCTGCTAATAACGTCAACTTCTTACCTTGCAAACTATTTACTCGGCGAAACCATAGCAACTCAGACCCAATTAAAATAATAGCTGCATCCCCAGGCCATAGCCATATAAGACTCGTTTGGAGTTAGCAGCTGGCTTGTAGTCAAACCTTGCCCTTACATAGTTTAACTGGAATTTTACTTGATCAGTCACAAACCAATTAACCCCACCAGTCCAGGCATTTTGTTTGCCACCGTTAAGACCTACAGGAACGTTATTGCCATCATGCCGCCTCATATTCACAAAGCTATACCTTAAGGCCAGCTCTAAGGCTCCATACTTATGTTCTGGTACAGGATCTGTAAACACTCCCTTTTCATGGTTATAAGAACGCCGCTCACCAGTTACAACCATCGCTGTTGTGATATACCATGTTTTAACATTTTGTGTAGGTGTGTTAGCAAAAAATTTTAATTTCTGATTAAAATACTCAGCCTGAAAGTTAAAGCCTTTATAATCTGTAGCAAACTCTCCAACATAGGTTCGAGTAGACTTCAATCTATCGTTCACATTTAAAAATAAAATGTTCCCAGTTTGAGATCTACCGGACATCTCAATAGTATTAGTTTTACCAACATTGAAATTTGGCACTGCCGAGCCATCAGTATTTTGTGTATTGAAATATCTTTGCTTCATATCTAAACCTATATGTAGCACACCATTATCATGACTCCATGGCATTGCAGTTACTCTGGCAAGATAAGCATATTTATCACTGCCTGGGTTGGCTCCAGGATTAACCTCTCCCAAGCCTCTTGTGCCCACAGACACATTGGCGGTAAACATGTCAGTATAGAAACCAACATTCAACCCAAACCAACGCCTATTTGTAACAGCAGCAACAGATGCACTTTGCTGCATAAATACCAGCTCACTTAAATTCGTAGTATGTTCTAGACTGAAAGGAAAATACTGCTGACCGACATTGAAATGAATATTGTCGCTCTTAAAGCTAGCATAAGCACGCTCAAGATGTGATTGTCCACCAGGAATAACTGTTGATAATTTAAGCTGTGTTAAAAAATCAATATTCGGACTAAACGCCCCTTTAATAATTAAATCTGCATTTTTTAAATTTGTACCATTGGGAAACTGGTTGGTGCCAGCATCTTTCTTCCCAGCTCCTTTAAAAAAAGCTATATCTTCCTGCACCCTACCTCCTATAGTTAAAGCAGTTGCAGAATGAAATATCATAATGACAGACAATAAGGCAGTTAATGCCCTGAAAGAATTACACACTCTAGCTCCTTGAAATATAAACGATGAACAATAAACTATCGCTTAAGAAACAAAAGCTGCGCAAATAACAAAGAAAAACCGCCTAGTTTTCGCTAGACGGCGACTAATGCATCAGTCAACAATGGGTCAAGGCTCACTCGCTAGACGTGTAGTTACCACCGGGGTTGCCCCCGGCGCCATGTTTTTCTAGAATAGTAATTGCATTCCTAAACCAAATGCACCGATTTTCCTATCTGCAGTTGCATCAGGACCAAAGGAGAATTTAGCTCGGTTATAATTGGCTTGGAATTTAACTTGGTCTGTTACAAACCAGTTAACACCAGCAGTCCAAGACTTAGCTTTACCACCATTGATGGAGTTACCTGTACGAGTGAAATCAACCGCACTATAACGTAAAGCTACTTCCCAGGCACCATTATCACCAGCAGGCTTAGGATCTTTAAACACACCAGAAGCCATGCTATAAGTTCTTTGCTCACCAGTTAATACATAACCTGCTTGCACATACCAACTTTTAGTTTTTTGTGAAGTAGAAGTACCAGTAAACTTATAATTAGTATTAAAGTATTCACTTTCTAATGTAACGCCATTATAAGCACCAGCCAATTCTACAATATAAGTACTTTGTGATTTTAGAGTACCTGTACCAGCTCCTACGGCTTGTTGTCTTAAGTTAACCACATCACCATTATTAGTTCGGCCTTGTAGCTCCATGCCAGTACCGATCCGACCCTGTGTATCTTGTGCAACACCGGCCAGATCATCAGTACTGAATTTTCTATTTTTGAAATCAACACCAATATGTACAGTACCTTCATCACCTTGCATAGGTACAGCTGTAGCCCTTACAAGATAAGCGTATTTATCACTATTAACAATTCCCAAAGGATTGTTTTCTTCTAGTCCTCTAGTAGCAACAGATAGATTCAATGTAAACATATCAGCCATCATACCAGCATTAACACCTAGCCACGTTCTTGTTAGGCCAGCAGCATCTGAAGCTGCAGATCTTTCCATAAATAACAAGTTACTTGAGCTGGCTGTATGCTGCATACCAAAAGGCATGTACTGTTGGCCAACATTCACGTGGAAATTATCACAATTCCACTTTAAATAAGCTTTTTGAAGATGAGAACTAGTAGTGTTGGTTACATTCCCATTCATCTTATATTG
>Ga0066611_10000234_pt1 | contig 34209 bp, 36 predicted proteins | sample SaaInlV_DNA_200m_FD_60376 | JGI IMG/M metagenome (GOLD analysis project Ga0066611, IMG submission 60376) | Marine microbial communities from expanding oxygen minimum zones in the Saanich Inlet - SI075_LV_DNA_200m | ecosystem: Environmental > Aquatic > Marine > Unclassified | place: British... | reverse complement strand
GAGAACAAGACACTGCCCAACCCTGCAGTTAGTCGGAGTACTACCAGGGTAATAGCTCACTTGTTTGTGCAACAAAAGCTCCTGTGGGATATATTCGATAATTATCAATTACCTTGATCATATTGGTGATACTATCCGAAACAGTAGTTGTTGCACTAGTCCCACCCATATCAGTTTGCACCCACCCTGGATGTAAAATTAATACATGTACTTTATCAGATTCAAGCTCAATTGCTGCCGACTTCATTAAAGCATTTAAGGCACTTTTGCTAGCACGGCATGAATAATAGCCACCTGTTGCATTGTCAGAAATACTGCCCATTCTGTCACCAATCATTATTGCTTGCTTTCCCTGCCCCTGAGCTAAATGCTCCCTTAAAGCACTCAGTACTAATAATGGCCCTATGGCATTAATCTTGAATGTATCTAATAACGTTTTAGGACAAAAATGATCTAAATCTTCATCACGATCACCGATTATTCCAGCATTATTTATTAATAAATCAACTGGCTCATCAACTTTAGCTACTGCGGCATTAATACTATCCTCATTACTTAGCTCCATAGGCAAAATCCTAAGGTTCTGATTACCCTCAGAAAGCTTAATAAGCTCTATCGATGTATCAGGATTCCGCGCACAAGCTATTACCTTGTTACCCATTTGCAAATACTGCTTAGTAAATTCGAGCCCCAAACCTCGATTTGCACCCGTTATAAAAACTGTTTTCATAAAACCTCCGCTAAAATTTATAAGCCCAGTATACACTCTTGCTGTAAACAGAGTACCTTTGTTTTAGCTGAGCTTCATACATAATAAAAAATGCCAATTCATTTATGCTATTATATGACTAATTTTGCACATGAGAGCACAAATGAGTTTGACAAACGACATAAAAACGCTTTGTTTTAATGCACTGGTAAAAAGCTATGATCAATTAGAAAATTTAACCATTGCTGATGCCAAAGTAACCGTAGCGACTCAAAAAAGTTTCGGACACTATCAGTGTAATGCGGCTTTAAATCTTGCCAAAAAACTAAAAAAATCTCCACGTGAAATAGCGTCTGTAATATTGGAGAATATTATTAAAGAGTCTGAGTCTATAAGTACTTTGAATTTCACAAAAACAGACATCGCAGGTCCTGGATTCATTAACTTAACTCTTTCACCAGAAACACTAGCTTCAAATGTTTCTAGTATTTATTCACACACTAACTTTGGTATTGAAAAACCAGTATCAACTAAAAATGTAGTTATTGATTATTCATCTCCCAATGTAGCAAAAGAAATGCATGTTGGTCACTTACGTTCAACAATCATTGGTGAATCACTAGCAAGGATACTTGAATTCACAGGTAATACTGTATCTAGAATTAATCATATTGGTGACTGGGGAACTCAATTTGGCATGCTCATCGCCTACTTTGAAGACCAAAACATATCTTCTCTAGATTTTTCTCTTAGTGAATTAGTCAACATATACCGTAAAGCTAAAGTCAGATTTGATAATGAGCCTGAGTTTAAAAGAAATTCACAACTTGCTGTTGTTAAACTTCAAAGTAAGGATGAGGCAACCTATTCTATCTGGCAACAAATATGTCATATTTCTCAACAAGGTTATGATGAAATCTATAATATCCTTGGGATTGAAAACTTAGTAGTTAAAGGTGAGTCATTCTATAATTCACAATTACAGAGCATAGTTAATCTACTAGAACAAAAAGGTATGGTTGAAAACTCTAATGGTGCCAAGTGTGTGTATCAACCAGGGTTTACTAATAGAGAAGGTGATCCATTACCATTAATTATACAAAAATCTGACGGTGGTTTTAACTATTCAACAACTGACCTTGCAGCTATCCAACATAGAGTGGAACAGGATAAAGCTAATTTAATTATTTATGTTGTAGATTCTGGGCAGGCGTTACACTTTGATATGGTGTTTGTTACTGCACACTCAGCAAACATCTATGATCCAGATATCACAACACTAAAACATGTGCCATTTGGTCTAGTACTCCGTGAAGACGGCAAAAAATTTAAAACTCGCTCAGGGGAAACAGAAAAATTAATAGATTTACTAAACCGTGCTATTGATGAATCCAAACAAATTTTAAAAACACGCACTCCTGATATAGATGCTTCAAATTTAGAAGAACAAGCAACTAAACTTGGTATTAATGCTGTTAAATATGCAGATCTTTCTTGTAACAGAACTAGCAACTATAAATTCAGCTATGAGAAAATGTTACAATTTGAAGGTAATACTGCAGCATTTGTCAACTATGCCTACGTGCGAGCCAAAAGCATCATGCGCAAATGTGATAAAGAAAGTCTTCAACTTAGTGAAGATTTCATCCTCAAACTACATGAGGACAGTGAAAAGGAACTTGCTTTTCACTTATCTTTATTTGCTGATACGATTCATCAAGCAAGTGAAGAATTAATGCCGAATAGAATTGCAGAATATATTTTCAAACTTGCTGAACTATTCCACAGTTTTTTCCATTATTGCAGAGTACAAGGTAGTGACCATGAAAATTCTAGATTAGTATTATGTGATCTAACTGCAAAAATTATTTACCAATCTTTGCTCCTCTTAGGGTTATCCCCATTAGAAAAAATGTAGGATTTAAATGTCTGTTAATGCTCATGAAATAGAAAAGTTCAGATTACTTGCCAATGATTGGTGGGATATTAATGGTAGTGCCCAACCGCTGCATCATATCAATGCAGCGAGAATTGAATATATATTTAGGCATATAGAATCTGAAAACATCAACATAATGGACTTAGGCTGTGGTGCAGGGATCTTAACCGAATCTTTATACAGGCAATTCCCTAATATTATTGGAGTTGATGCTTGTACAGATATGATTAATGTTGCTAAACAACATAGTGAAAATTCGGGACTCAACATCAACTATTCATGTAATTCAATTGAAAATTTATGTGATGAATATAACGAAAGCTTTGATGTTATCGTATGTATGGAACTCCTTGAACATGTAGAAAATCCTGAAAAATTTTTATCATATTGCCGACAGTGTTTGAAACATAACGGAATATTAATCATTTCCACAGTCAATAGAAATTTTAAAAGTTACGCTGGGGCCATCATCGCAGCTGAACATATTTTCAAATTACTACCTACTGGCACTCATGATTATAGTAAATTTATCAAACCTTCGGAGCTTAATAAAATACTCTATATTAATGATTTTGAATTAATTGATATCACTGGATTAGAATATTTACCTATAACAAAATCTGCATCATTATCAAAAAACATTGATATTAATTATTTAGCTTGTGCAATTAAGAGGTGACTAGTAGTGGCAGTATTATTTGATCTGGATGGAACGTTAGTAGATACAGCTCCAGATTTCCATGAAGCTTTGATTACTTTTTCTCATGAACATAATGTTATGATCAAACCTGAGGTTGATTATGAATATTTACGAAACTTAGTTTCTAATGGCTCCAAATCAATTTTAATCAATACCCTTTGCATTGATTCTCTGCCCGAATATTTTGTTCCTAGTTTTATTTCACATTATAGCAATACATGCTACCAACATTCTGTTTTATTCCCTGATATGCAAGATATTTTAAACACTCTTAAGGGAAACAATATTCCCTGGGGCATTGTAACTAACAAGCCACATAAACTAACTACAGCACTGCTAAAGGTCCTAAAGATTCTCCCAGCTCCTCACTGTGTAATTTCCGGAGACAGCGCTCCTAGAGCCAAGCCATACCCGGATCCTATTTTGATGGCTTGCGATAACATCAAACTATCTCCAGAAAATTGTATATATGTTGGTGATGCTAAACGCGATATCGATGCCGCTCATAGCTGTAATATGCCGGCTATTGCGGTTGAATATGGTTACATTGGTAAAGATGACAACCCTAAAACCTGGAACGCTGATATTATCGTTTCATCCGTAAAAGAACTTAAAGGCGAGCTATTAAATCACTTTGGTATAAAATCATGACTATCAATCAAAAAAAAATAGAGATGTCGTATACTCGATGCCAAAACATGGCACTCTCTCACTATGAAAATTTTCCAGTAGCATCTAAGCTCTTACCCAAAAATATTCGCAAAAGCATAGCAGCTGTCTATGCTTTTGCTAGAATAGCTGATGACATAAGTGATGAAGGCCATGATGATAATAATACCAGAATAAAAAAACTATCCGAATTATCCCTGTATTTAGAAGAAATTAGTACTGGCAAGATTATTGACCACCCATATTTTTGTGCTCTTTCTCATACCATACACACACATAACATCCCTGTGAATTTATTATTTGATTTGTTACATGCCTTTAAACAAGATGTTCATAAAAGCTATTATGAAAACTTATCTGAGGTTCTTAATTATTGCAAATATTCTGCCAACCCCATTGGTAGAATATTATTACATTTATGTAACCATGATAATGAGGAAAATCTTAAATTATCTGATAATTTATGTACGGCATTCCAATTAATTAATTTTGCTCAAGATATCCACTTAGATATAATTCACCGACATAGGTGCTATATTCCTTTAGATATGCAAAAAAAACATGGAATATGTACTGATGATATTCGTACATATAGAAATACAGATTCATTTATTGCTTTATCCCAAGAATTCATAATGATTTGTCGCGAAATATTCAACCGAGGTTATCCACTTGGATATAAACTTTCTGGTAAATTTGGTCTGGAAATGAAAATGACAGTTTGTGCTGTAAACGAAGTTCTAAGGGCCCTGGAAAATAGACAATCTCCCTATGATAAACCAATATTGAGAAAAAGTGTTTGGCCTAAAATTATATTTAAATCTATTTTTTTCAACTTTTTTAAAGCACCACAAGGTACTGAAAATGACAAACTACAACCAATATTGCCTTGAAAAAACTAAAGCTAGCAAATCTAGCTTTTATTTTAGCTTCAGATTTTTGAGCAAATCCCAAAGGCAAGCAATAACTGCAATATACGCTTTTTGTCGTGAAGTTGACGATATAGTAGATGATTGCAACAACAAAGAAGTTGCATTTGAAAAAATACAGTGGTGGCGTAAAGAAATAGAGAACATTTTCACAAATCAGGCTAGCCATCCAATTGCGCTTGCTATAATTGAAGCTAAATCTTCTCATATCATAAAAAAGCAGCATTTATTAGACATGCTAGATGGTATGATTATGGACCTAAAATACAACTCATATGACACTATCGTTGATTTGGAAAAATATTGTTACTGTGTTGCTAGCACAGTTGGCCTTATGCTTACAGACATCTTTGGATATACAGATAATAAAACTTTGATTTATGCAAAAAACATGGGGCTAGCTTTACAATTAGTAAATATTATACGTGATGTTGGTGAAGATGCACGAAGAGAAAGGTTATACATTCCTCTTGAATCTTTACAGAAATTCTCCATTCAGCCTACAGAAATTCTCAATTTAATGGATGAAAAAGACCAACGTTTTATAGCGCTAATGGAATATGAAACTAATAGAGCATACACCTTATATGAAAAGTCGCTTTCATATCTATCAAATGTTGACAGAGCAACACAGCTCCCAGGGTTGATTATGGCAAAGATATATTTCACCTTACTTAAAGAAATACAAATTGCGAAATATCCTGTGTTACATCATAAAATATCACTTACATCTATCAGGAAAATTTGGCTTGCATATACCACTTACCGTAAAGAAAAAAAACTAATCAAAAAAAATCTTAAGATTTCTCTGGCCAATGGGTAGATCAATTGAAACTGATGTTACTATAATCGGTGCCGGATTTTCAGGTCTTGCGGCAAGTGTACAACTTAGTTTATCTGGAAAAAAAATAGTTCTATTAGAAGCATCACCGACTCCTGGTGGGAGAGCAAGATCCATTCCTTGGGGACAGCATACTGTTGATAATGGCCAACACTTACTAATTGGGGCATACAGAAATGTCCTTGATCATTTGCATAGTATCGATGTGGATTATAATGATTTATTTAAACGCGAGCATCTAAACTTAAATATTTCAAATAACAATAAACACCTTAGACTATGTATCAAAAACAGCATATTCCCGATAATAATTAACAACTTATTTAGCCTTGCAAGTGCAACAGGCCTGAGTGTCATTGAAAAATTCCAATTACTTAGGTTTTTTGGCATACAACATCTACATGATTTCAGAATAGGTACTGATAGACAACTACATAGTTATCTCAAGACACTAGGACAGAGTGACACTCTAATTACTAAATTCTGGGAACCTATAGCTCTTGCAGCGCTTACAACACCGATCAATAAGGCTTCAGCCCAAGTCTTCTTGCATGTCTTAAAGGAAAGTTTTGCCAATACTAAAGGATATTCAGATTTTCTTTTTGCAAAAACAGACTTAGGGAATATATTTGCTTATCCAACCATAAATTGGTTAAAGTCCAATGGACATCATGTCTTTCTCCATCATAGAGTTACTAGTATATGCCCTAACTCAACTACCATAAAATGTAAAAACTCCCTAGAAATAAAGTCTAAACAAATAATAATAGCAACATCAAGCCATTCAATTAAAGCTTTCGCCAAAGATTTGCCTCTAATGGATATAGTTTTTGATAATATAGCCCAAATACAGTATGAGCCAATTACAACTGTATACCTAAGATTTTGTAATCCCGTTACTCTATCTCAAACTATGATCGGTATGGTTGGATCTGATATTCTGGGACAATGGTACTTTGATAGATCAATCCAAGGTGATCCTACAATCATTGGTATTGTTTTAAGTGGCACAGGCCCATACAATTCCCTTTCACAAGAAGATTTAATAGCAAGAGTTAACAGTGAAGTAACTAATTTCATCCCTGAAAATAAGCTTATTGATACCAAGGTTATTAAAGAAAAATTTGCAGCTTTTTCTGCAACCCCAAAGACCCAAAAATTAAGACCTTCCTTCACAACAGAATATCCCAATATTTTCTTGTGTGGTGACTATATAAAAAATGATTTCCCCTCAACACTTGAAGGGGCAGTAATGAACGGAAAAGCTGTTGCAAATGCAATTATTAACACATAATTGTTTCGAGGCAAAGTTTATAAGCAATGCTTATACGTGCTTATACAACATCAAAAACAACTGAAATTTTGGTGGTTTTCTTATTAGTGATAATGCAAAAAACTCTTTTTTTAACGAATTTCAAGTGAATTTATCTTTTCGCACAATGATTCTTTTACTTTTCTAACTTTATATGGTAAAAATCTATTGAAATAAGTTCATATTTGTGGAAACTATAACTACTTATAAATAAATTGATAAATTAAAGCTAAGGACTTAATTCATATGTACGCTTCAGGTGCTGACGAAAGTTTACATCATCTCTATATTTTTCGATTTTCATAATCTCCCATTTCTTTTTGTTTGAAAATAAAACATACCGATAATACCATCTATGTGAATGTGGCCTAGCAATATCTTAACCTAATCACAAATGGTAGCGCCCACTTGAATTTAAAAAAGAAGTATAGTTATGCTTAATAAAATTAAACACCTGAATATCTTACAATTACTGTATTTTTACGATGCTGTGTCCCTAAGCAGTATCTCTAATAGTGCCAAGAAGCATAATGTTTCCCAATCGGCAGTAACACAAGCAATTAAAAAAATTGAAGTGGCCATTAGTGAAAAACTTATCAGCCACAAAAAAAGTGAATTCAAACTTACTTCACATGGTATATATTTCTTCAATCAGCTAATTCCACTACTTTCATCCTGGTCTATATTTATAAACAAAGTACATGCTAGCGATAAAAACATTAGCGGCCAAGTGAGTATTGCAACGACTACAGGACTTGCTGAACTTTTCCTTCCAGAGCTATTACACCAATTTAATAATACCTACCCAAATGTTGATATCAAAATCAGCATTCTCTCTCCAGGTGATGTATTAACCGCGCTGAAAAAAAATGAAGTTGATTTTGGAATAATAATTCATGATGAGGATTTAACCCAATACTCAAAACAAACTATATATAGAGGATTATACTCAGCTTACCGAAACAAAAATTTCTCTAGTATCGACTCACAGAACCTTATTATCCTAACAGATAACAGACCTGAGACCCGAGGTTTTTCTGATTATTATCAAGAAAAATTCCAAAAACCTCTTCCTACAAAAATGGTTTTAGATTCATGGACCGGAATCGCTAGGTATTTAAGAAACAGTAGAGGTATTGGCCTTATTCCTGACTATATTTATCGTCAACCAGAATATAGCCAAGTACTTATACCTGAATTTGGTGAAATGCCAGAGCATCACTATGAAATTAATATAATATGGGAAAAAGCTGCTGTGTTACCAACTGCATCTAAAGCATTCATTGAATTTAACTATCGGCTTAGTATTCCTGAACGAGAAAAAGAAACAACCAAAGTAAAACATACTACTAAGACTGCACTGAAGGCTGAAGCTGTATCATAAAAGCATCTTTGTAGTATCGGCGAAGAGCTGTTATTATAAACAGCTCTTGGTTGTTAAAAATAAGGAATATCTATGATCATCGATCACATTGGGTTATACGTTAAAGACTACCAGATTAGCAAACAATTCTATCTAGAAGCCTTAAAACCTTTAGGCATTGAACTTATAATGGAATACGATGGCGGACCTCACACCTGGGCTGGATTTGGCAAAGATCAAAAGCCTGAATTTTGGTTTGGTGAAGGCAAAGAAGTAATTGGTCACCACCTTGCTTTTTTAGCAGATAGTAGGAAAATTGTTGATGAATTTTATCAGGCTGCATTAAATGCTGGAGCCAAAGATAACGGCGAGCCTGGCATACGAGAAATCTATCATCCTGATTACTATGGCGCATTTGTTCTTGATCCAAATGGTCACAACATAGAAGCAGTTTGCCACAAACCTAAATAATGAACATTAAGAAGGACAGGCAAATTTAAATTGTCCTTCTTTCTATATCTTTAATATAGGCGTTATCAAGTATTAACTTTTTTCATGAAAAAATAATCCCTTGGGTTTATCCTAAATAATTAAAGTCTATTTATCACTCTTTCAGAAATTTAACTTCAAGAACTAAAGCATCTTCTCTATTACCAGATTTATTGCCATAATAATCTACTCTGCGGCCAATTTCTTTAAAATCTAATTTTTCATAAAGGGAAATAGCGACCGTGTTAGTTTCACGAACTTCAAGATACACTGACTTGGAACCTTTATCTTGCGCAAATTTCATTAAATGGTTCATCATTTTTCGACCATATCCTTGGCCTTGCCAATTTATATCCATTGCCACATTAAGAATATGTGCCTCGCCAGCACCAAATGACAGCAACCCAAAACCTGCAATTAAAATGTTATCTTCTTCAAACACCCAACACTCATAACCTACTTCCACACAATCTACAAAAGTTTGGTAAGACCATGGAGTTTCACTAGTGGCCACCTCGATACACCTAACTTGAGGCACATCTTCAACGATCATCTTCCTTAGAATCATAGTGATAGCTCCTTAGATAATTCTAAAAGTTGATTGTAAACTTTTCGTTTTAAAGACATATCTGTAGCTAAATTGATCGGGTGCTTTATTATTTGACAATTTTCTATATATGGCAATTCATTATCTTTTTGTAAATATATTAATCTAACAGGAACAATTACTTGGATAATTTTCAGTAACTCATCCCATGCCAATGCAAATTCAGCATGTTCTTTAAATCTAACAATAGTCATCTCGTGTGGAGCAAGCTTTAAAACTTTCAACATCCCTATAAACATGGCTTCATTTGGACCGCCACTATTAGGTAACGATGATATTACCAGTAATTTAGGGTTTACATTCAATGGGTATACAGAAATATTATCGTACCTAGGAACTAGATAATCCAAACCTAAATTTTTAAAAATAGAAATTTTTTTATTCATGTTTAGCATTTACTTTTTTTACAATTAAATCTATTTGCTCATCACTAACAATTTTATATTCATCAGCTTTATCTTTAAATAGGGAAAATGCTTCATTTATCTGTTCATCAGATAAATTCATTTCTAATTTATTTTCAAGATAATCAACAAAAGCTCTACGTCCAGAATGTTTCCCTAACACCATACTATTTGAATCCCAACCTACTTGAGATGGAAGCATTATTTCATAGGTGGTTCGCTCCTTTAGGATACCATCCTGATGAATTCCTGCCTCATGCGCAAAAGAATTAACTCCAACTATTGCTTTATTCCTCTGCACAGCAAAACCTGTAGTTTCTGAAACTAATTGTGATGTCTTTAATATATTTTCAGTCTTAATGTTTGTGCTTACGGGGAAAAGATCTGAACGAGTACGAATATTCATAACCACCTCTTCTAATGCGGCATTTCCAGCTCTCTCACCAATACCATTAATAGTACATTCTACTTGTCTTGCTCCATTCAATACGCCACTAAGAGAATTAGCTACAGCAAGACCTAAATCATTATGACAATGTGTAGAGAACACAGCTTTATCAGAATTAGGGATATTTTTAATTAGATACGCAATCAAAGCTCCATATTCTGTCGGAAAAGTGTACCCAACAGTATCAGGAATATTAATAGTTGTAGCACCAACATCAATAACCGCTTCAATTATCTTACATAAAAACTCAGGCTCACTACGACCAGCATCTTCTGCTGAAAATTCAACATCACCTACAAAATTACGCGCATATTTAACACAATGTTTGGCTTTTTCAATAACATCATCTTCACTCATTTTCAATTTATATTGCATATGTATTTGTGAAGTGGCAATAAACGTATGTACTCTTGCATTTTGTGCCGGTTTCAATGATTCAACAACAGCATCAATATCTTTTTCTGTAGTTCTAGCTAAACCACAAATTATGGAATTTTTTATATTTTTTGCAATTAAATTTACTGCTTTGAAATCACCTGAACTTGAAATTGGAAAACCCGCTTCAATTATATCTACTTTAAGATCTTCCAATGCTTTAGCAATTTCAAGCTTTTCCTTGGCATCCATAGATGCTCCAGGACACTGCTCTCCATCCCTCAAAGTAGTATCAAATATTAATAAGTCATCTTTTGCTTTCATGTTTAAGATGCATCTTTTGCCTTACGAACTTTAGATAATAGTAGCATCACAGGTCCAGACAGAGCATAAATCAGTGATATTACAAAAAGAACTTTTGGCGGATCCCAAGCAACTAGTGCAAATAATAATACCACCACGATCATGGATACAAATGGAACATTACCTTTTATATCAATTTCTTTAAAGCTACTAAACTTCACATTGCTCACCATCAGCAATGACACGGCTACAGATATTACTGCTGCAAAATTACTTAAACTCCTACCTGGAACTTCCAAATCTGCTGACAACCATACTAGTGATGCAATTACAGCTGCAGCTGCTGGACATGGTATGCCTATAAAGTCATTTTTATTCGCTTGAGTATTGAATCTAGCTAATCGTAAACATGTCGCGGCTGTATATACAAAAGATGCTAACCACCCTATTTTACCAAGAGATGACAGCCCCCAACTATAGAGAACTAAAGATGGTGTCAAGCCAAAGCAGACCATATCAGACAAGCTATCGTACTGCTCACCGAATTCACTTTGTGCACCCATGAGCCTAGCAACCCTACCATCTAAACCATCAAAAATCATAGCAACAAAAATCGCTATAGCTGCTGATTCATATACCCCATGCATAGACATTACTATTGCGTAGAAACCAGAAAACAAAGCAGCTGTTGTTAATAGGTTGGGTAAAAGATAAATGCTCTTAGCTTTTACAAGTTCTGATTTATTTAATTTTGTCATTTTAGTGTCTAAATTCATAATTAAAGTGTGCCATAACATCCCTGTCGCTTTTATAACATAACCTATTTATTAAAAACTTTCTAACTATTTTCTCTGGCAATTTCAGCACCACATAATAGAAGTTTTTCTTCAATACATTCATAACCTCTATCAATATGATAGACCCTATCTACTACAGTAGTACCCTCAGCGACTAAAGCTGCTAAGACTAGAGAGGCTGAAGCCCTTAAATCTGTCGCCATAACAGGAGCTGCCATTAGCTTATCTTTACCACGACAAACTACAGAGTTACCGTTTACTGTTATGTCCGCACCCATGCGTTTAAGCTCTTGGATATGCATAAAGCGATTTTCGAATACATTCTCAGTAATTGTAGCACTGCCCTCAGCTACTGCATTTAAAACAGAGAATTGAGCTTGCATATCTGTTGGAAAGCCTGGGAATGGGGCTGTACTAATATATACAGCTTTAGGTCTTTTCCCATGCATATCTAAACTAATAGTATCTTTTGTAACTTCTATATCTGCACCTGCTTCTACAAGTTTATCTAGAACAGACTCTAGTAACTCGGGCTTTGTATTTTTTATTAATATTTTGCCTCTGGTTATTGCTCCTGCGACTAAATAAGTACCAGTTTCAATTCGATCTGGTATGGCTCGATAATAACCTCCATGGAGACGCTCGACACCTTCGATAGTTATTACTTCTGTACCTGCACCTGAAACTTTAGCTCCCATAACATTTAGAAAATCAGCTAAATCCTGAACTTCAGGCTCTTTTGCTGCATTACGTAAAATTGTAACTCCATCTGCCAGACATGCCGCCATCATGATATTTTCTGTTCCTGTTACCGTTACGGTCTCAAATGTAAAGTCTGCTCCATGCAACCTACCATCTGTTTTAACTTTTATGACACCATTTACGGTTGTAACGCTAGCACCCATTGCTTTTAAACCTGCTAAATGCATATCTACAGGTCTAGGCCCAATAGCGCAGCCACCAGGCAAAGATACTTGAGCTTGCCCATATTTAGCAAGCAATGGCCCCAAAACTAAAATTGATGCGCGCATGGTACGAACCAGCTCATAAGGTGCTTCATACTTATGAATAGTTCGTGGATCAATTTGAATATCCATGCTTTCATCAACGGTAAGCTTTACACCTAAAAACCCAAGCAATTCCATCATAGTTGTAACATCGACCAAATGTGGGATATTACCAACAGTAACAGGCTCATCCACCAACAAGGAAGCTGATAAAATAGGTAATACTGAATTTTTTGCTCCAGATATATTTATTTTACCATTTAAAACATTTCCACCTTTAATCACCAACTTACGCATTTACTTCTTCCCATTCTTTCTTTGTATAGGTTTTAAAACTAATAGCATGGATCTCCCCACTACTAATTCCTTCACCTAAAATTTGGTATATTTGACGCTGTCTTGCTACTTGCGTTTTATCAATAAAGTCATTGGATATAACCGTTGCATAAAAATGAACTTCATCCTCAGTTTTTACCAATATATCAGTAACATCCGATAATCCCACTCTAATTTGCGACTCAACTTCATTAGCATTCATAATAAATAGCATCCAGAATTTTAAACAATTATTCGTAAGGCAAAATTTCCTCTAAGCCACAAGATCTTGCCAAATCTATAAGCCTTGGTGATATATTAATTAAATTTAATTTTGTTTTAGTTATATAAGAGTGTCGCAACCAAAGCACTATCAATGACAATGCACTACTATCAACAACATCAACTTTTTCAAAATCAATTTCCACTTCACTATTTGCTGAAACAGCATCAATAACTTTTTTTCCTGGGGCAATAAGATTATTTACTGTGCTAAAAACTAAGTCGCCAATAATCTTAATTTTATTATCATCAATCTCTAAGCAAACATCATTCATAGAATATCTCTTATCTCTGATTGTTATGCTCAGCTATTTCCTGAATTACTATAGTTAGGCCTTTCTTTCTTATTTTGTCAGAAAACTGAGCTTGAAAACCTTTCAACAAACTAACACCCTGGACAACAACATCATAAATTTTCCATTGGCCAACATCAACCAATCTATAATCTATATCAATAACTTCACCATTAGATCGAATTATTGTACCAGAAACTTGGAGCCTTTTACCATTAGAGTGTCTATTTGGCTTGAAAGTTAGTTTTTCATCTGACACGCCAAGAAGAAAATGACTATATGTTCTTAAAACTAAAATTTTAAACTCTGAGATAAATTCATTACGCTCTTTTTCACTTGCCCCTCGCCATGAAGATTTTCCAGCTATCCATAGCGCCATTTCATTAAAATCAACATGAGGTATGATTGTCTGCTCAAGGATCTTATAAAGAACTTTTTTATCTTTTTTTATTTCAACATTGTAGGTATGGATCTCAGTCAAGGTTGTATCAGCCAGCTTACTTAGCATTTGTACAGGATCTCCTGCCGCAAATGAAGTATTGATGGAGCAAAAAATTGTTGAAAGAACTAACAGTTTAATTAAATATTTACGCATAATAATTGCCTTATGATTAATCATTAACAGCAAACTTTGAAATCAAATCTTCTAACAATAAAGCTTGTGTTGTAATAGTAATCATTTCTCCGTTACTAAGATATGTCTCTTCATGACCAGTATCAATTCCAATATAATTGTCTCCTAATAACCCTGCAGTTAAGATACTTGCATGTGAATCTGTAGGTATTTTGCTAACAGTTGAGTCTATACGCATAACTACAATAGGCTCATAAATATCTAGCTTAGCATTATAATATAATTTTATATCATCAACCTTACCAATTTTCACCCCGCCGATAGTGACTTTAGAGCGTATCTTTAAACCGCCAATATTATTGAAAACTGCACTTACTGTGTATCCAGCGTTACCAGAATAAAAATCACTTAATCCGCTAACCCTAAGTGCTAGCATTAGCAAAGATGCTATTGCTAGAAGCATAAATACGCCAACGGAAATCTCTAATGTTCTTTGTTTCATAATTAGTTACTCGCAAACATTACTGCTGTTAGAAAAAAATCTAGCCCCAAGATCGATAGAGATGAATAAACGACAGTTTTAGTCGTTGCTTTGCCTATACCTTCAGCTGTTGGTACACAATCAATACCTTGATATACTGAAATCCAAGTGACAACGATAGCAAATACTATGCTTTTAATAACTCCATTCATAACATCTGAATAAAAATGCACTGCTGTTTGCATATTTGACCAAAATGCCCCTTTATCAACATCTAACCAATCAACACCAACCATATAACCTCCAATTATAGCAACTGCTGTGAAGATTAGTGAAAGCAACGGTAATGATATTACACCAGCCCAAAATCTAGGGTTAACAATACGATGCAATGGATCAACCCCCATCATTTCTAGTGCTTCAAGTTGCTCTGTAGTTTTCATCAATCCAATTTCAGCAGTTAAAGCGGAGCCAGCTCTACCAGCAAATAATAATCCACTAACTACAGGGCCTAACTCCCTCACAAGACTAAGAGCTACTAGTTGACCCAGTGCCTGCTCAGCACCAAATTTCACCAAGATAGTATAGCCTTGCAGGCCTAAAACCATACCAATAAAAAATCCTGATAGCATTACTATTATCAAAGATAGAAAACCAACAAAATACAGCTGTTTAATCCAACGTGCAAAACCAGATATAGGTTCAGGTTTTTTAACAATAGAATAAAATAGTACCATGCTAGCCCTACCAACAGCGGCTAGAAAAATAAAGACATTTGAGCCTAAATATTGAATAAAGTTAGTCATTCGACTCCCGAAATAATTCGTCTATTAAGCTTGGCGCAGGATAATGAAAAGATACGGGTCCATCAGGAAGGCCATTAGTAAATTGTTGCACCCAACTATTTTCATTATTTAATAAATCTTTTGGTATACCTTGTCCAACTATCTTACCACCAGAAAATAAATACACATAGTCAGATATAGATAGTGAGTCGGCTACGTCATGGGAAACTAAGACTCCTGTTAACCCTAAAATTTTTGTCATATTTTTTATAAGCTTAACCAATACTCCTTTTGAGATTGGATCTTGCCCTGAAAATGGCTCATCATATAAAATCATTGCTGGATCTAATGCTATGGTTCTTGCAAGTGCAACCCTACGTGTCATTCCACCAGATAACTCAGAAGGCATCAAATTTCTTGCTCCTCGTAAGCCAACAGCATTTAATTTCATTAAAGCAATATCACGAATCATGACTTCTATTAATTCTGTATGCTCACGTAGAGGATAGGCTACATTTTCAAAAACTGTTAAATCTGAAAATAAAGCCCCGCTTTGAAAAAGAAAACCTATCTGTTTTCGAATAGAATAAAGTTCCCGATTAGATAACTTAATTATTGACTGTCCATTAACCTTAATATCACCTGAATCTGGTTTTAGTTGCCCACCTATCAACTTCAAGAGTGTGGTCTTCCCACATCCACTGGGACCTAGAATAGAGGTTAAAGTCCCCTTTTTAAGAGATAAATTAATCCCATCCAGAATAATTTTATCACCTCGGCGAAAGACCACGTCACAAAATTCAACTACAATTTTCTCATTTGTCATATTAATTTATGCCGAGTAAAGTAAATTACATATAATATCAAAATATCACCCCCCTAGCACTACTTACTCAATCCCAAGTCTTCAACCCAAAACTATCTTCACTTGATTTAACATCTTTTGTACAAATTTTTTCTATTTCAGATTCTAAAGTTTCATCTTCTATCCTTTCTAATTTATCTAAAATGTCTTTTATCGCATTTCTAACGAATCCTGAGGTCAAAGCTTTTGATTCTAAATACGTAACATACATAACTTTAGATTCTTGGCGTAGCATCTCATTTACACTTAGATCCTCTTTGCTAGAATCTATGGCTTCAACATCTGGGGAAATATCAAACTCTATGTCAGGTTCTGAATTTTGTGTAACAGGCTCAGGCTCAGGCTCAGGCTCAGGCGATACTTGTGGTAATAATGATTGATATAAAGTTATAACATGCAAATACTCTTCTCTAATAATCTTTAAAGTTGATATATTTATTTTTTCACAGTTGTATATTGCAAGAAATGACGTATTAAATTCATCTTCTGCTTTTAATACATCATTAGTAACAATCTTAACAGTATCATCATCATAAGATAAACTTTCTTTTAAAAACTTCTCTAATGTTTTTTTCCTTGCTGCATGCTCTTTACCCAACATAATAGAAAAATCCAGCAATGCTATTTTAAGATTTTTCCGTTGAAAGTACTTATCTACAAAAACATATGTGGTTACTAAAATCAACACAGAAAATTGAATGAAAACTAGTATTCCAGCAAACAGGAAAACATTCATTTTTCTGTTCCTATGTTATTTGCAAATTTTTCTGTTAAAATTATTTGCTCTTTATCATCTATCTTACGCAATAGATACACTCCTCCGAACCAAATAGCTGGTATAAAAATATTAACTAAGATTACTAGTATCAAGCCAACAATAAAATTTTCACCACTTATTTCTTTCTCAGTTTCTACAGTTATAACTTCTGGATTTGAGTTATTCACTAAAATCTCTTTATATATTATTTCTGGATCTGGTAATTCTATATCTGGGACTGCCACACTTAAATTTGCAACATACATATCAATTCCACGTCCATCAATAGTTAAAGCTTTAGCTCTTATTTTAATAAAATATGAATTAGTTTTTTTTGATGGTAATAAATAAAACATCCATGAATTATCCCGAATTAATGATACGTTAGCTGGAAAATCTAATCCACTATCATCTTTCACTTGAACATTCAAATCTATACTATCTGAATCTATACTATCTGAATCAATAATATCTGATAACATTTTTATATTGAAAATTATTTTCTTTGCATTCCCTGATCCAATTTGGGTCTCTTGTTCTATTACAAATGGCGACTCAGAAATTTCCAACTTGCTTTTAATTTCACTTTTAATAGTTCTACCATTAAGCTTTATATGTATATCTTTACTACTTTTCATGTTAGTTAATCTGCTAGTGTCAATATTTAAATTATAATACCCCTGCACTACATTATTATTATCTCTAACTATATTATCCGTAAGATCATAAGACTCTATAAGTTCTTCATCTTCATATAAAAATAAATCCATGCTTATTGTATCAAATAATAAATTATCTTTTACTATCCCCTCATCAGAAAACACACTAATTTTAATTGGAATTATTTCTCCAAGATAGTACTTTGTTAAGTCATTTTTCATTTTAATATTAATATTTTTATAAAGATTGAAAGGTTTCGACCCACTTAAATTGCCAATTATTGTCCATTTTCCAGATTTGGGCCTTGCTACCGTAATATAGTCCAGCAAACCACTTTGAAACCATCTTATTTCTCTATCTCTTTGATCCGCCTGGTAAACCTTTCCTGATGGAGATTGAAGCTTAAGCAAACTTGTGGCAGTACCTTTTTTTGCAACCAAAGTCATATTTCCCACGCCATGCTCTACTGTAAAATAATTATTATCATAATTATTTCCCAAACCAGATGAACCATTAGAACTAGAGGTATCATTAAAAATATTATTTAAGCTTGCTAAAACTTGCCTTCCGCCAGTTGCTTGAAAGAATTGGCCCCCTGTAGACCTGGCAGCTTTAGATAAAACATCACTATCTGTATTATTACCAATTTGGATTATATTTAGTATAACCCCCCTTTCTTTTAACAAAGGTACTACTGTCTCCATTAAATCTGCTCGTATTTCTCGTTTTACATCTGAGCTTTTACTAGAAGTTAACCTTCCAGAAGTAAACAAAACAATATTACGATTATAAGATCTATCCTTTTCAACCCAATACCTTGCTGTATATCTTATTGAATCAGTAAGGTTGACTCTAAGCTCACTAAGTTGTGGTAACTTCTGTAATGCCGCCTCTTCACGCCAGTTACTATTTACCACACTAGTATCAATAAATGTTGAATGTAAATCTGAGTAAGTAATTACTCCAGCAACGGATCCTGCTGGTAACTTATATGGCAAAATTTTCCAGATATCATCAAGTATATCGGTTTCAACATCAGTAGATGTATCAATAATAATTCTATAATCTGGTAGCAATGGATCAATACCCAAAGAATTACCAATTGCTGGACATAGAGCAACAATAAGCATCGTTATATATCTAACTATTATAGCTAACATGTGAAAAATCCTATAGCCTCATAACTTATATTAGTATTTGCTATAGGAGATACAATATGAATAGTGTCTTTTCTGGTTGTAGAATAGATTTTATCTGTATAAAAAAATTTCTCAGTTTACAAGAATACATCATATGACCTATTTATTTATGGCAACTATGCCAAATTCATAAACACATTTAGATCATGAATATCTTGCTCAAAGACATATATAATACTCGATCGAACAAGATAAGGTGGGGACATTCTCCAATTTAACCTGGAAATAGGTATGTCCTATGTCAAGCTCTAACAAGACCTCCCACTACTGAATTTAATTTTTCTATTTTTTCCCAAAATTTATCAAATAAATCTGAAACACCCTTCGGATCTAGCTGCAATTGATCCATTAGCATTTTAAATTCAACTGTATTATTAACCTCATCACCAATGGCATAGTTGCTAAGACCAAGGTTAATGAGCCTTAATCTCTTAATCAAAATACTATGATCACCATCATACTCATTAGAATGGTGATAGCGAACTGATGCAATTATTTCATTTGGCATGTTCCAACTTTCCATCAACCAACCACATAACTGTTGATGATCTAGGCCATATAGATTACGTTCTTGTCTACACACATCTACATCTGGATTTAATAATATAGATTTACTTAGTAAAAAAAACTGCTCTTTAAATAAACTTACTAGAAGTAAACCTCCTAAATTATGTAGTAGCCCGGATAAATATGCCTGCCCTTTAGGTAACCTATTTTTATTTGTTGTAAGATTTGTATTAAAATCCTCCATCAAGGTTGCACAATACACTGAATGCAACCAAAACCTTTTTAGAATAAGTGAATTATCCTCTGAAATATTCACAGAACGTGCAACAGATACCCCTACGGCTAGATTCAAGACCAGATCAAAACCTAAAACTTTTACTATGGCATCTTTAATGCAGACGATATCACCTTTGTATCCATAATATGGTGAACATGCCCAACTTATAATTTGTGCACACAACCCAGGATCTTGCTCAACTAATATTGATAAATCTTTTGCAGTACTATTTTCATTAACTCTAAGGCGTAGCAGTTCTGCTGTCATAGCTGGCATAACAGGTAAATCTGTGACTTCATCAACCCTAGATTTTAATCTAGATTTTGTTATATCAGTGCTATCACAATTCTCTTCACTCTGCATAGAATTTAATTTTTCTAATGAAACACCTATTCCCTCTAAAGACTCACATTTAGAAATCAATTGTTTATAATCTTGTGACTTTAGCTTAAATGCTCCATGCTCATCACCTCCAGATATATAGATACTTTCATCTGTTATATTCTCAAATATACCTTTATCAACATATACTTGATAAGAAAATGCCTCAGGTAGTGGGATATGTAATTTATTTAATGATATATCTAGTGTAGACATATCTAGGGGGTCTCCCCCTAACACTTTACAAATGCTTTTATAACACAACACTCTAGACAATGATGTAATAAGCATTATTTCTTGTTTATTATACGTTACTATTACAGACCTAATTATATTGCTGGAACTTATATGGTGCTCTACTGCTAAACTATGCATGCTATGCATACTTTCATCCCCAATCACTTCGAATACTATTCCATGGTTGCTAAGTAGTTTATCAACTGATACCATTCTAGTACTCATACGAGTGTCCCCTTCCTATTGCATAGGTTATCATTTTTTTTAAATATAAATGGTGATGTTACACTCTTTTGAGATTATATTTTCCACGCTACACCTTGCCCAAACAGGTACTCTTCATGAATAAAAACCATAAGTATTTTTTAAGTTTAATTTTAAGTGGAACGCTGCTGGAATGGTTAGAGTTCATTTATTTTATACAAGTGGCAAATATTATCATCCATAATTTCTTCCCAACAGATAATAACAACTATTTATATCTATTAATTATATCTAGTTACTTATCCAGGCCAATGGGCTCCGTGATTTTTGGTTTCATTGGCGATAAAATTGGCAGAAAATCTGCCATGCTTGGGGCTTTAATAATTATGGCTCTAGCTAGTTTATCAATGGCAATCTTGCCAACATACCAGTCTATTGGTTATTTTGCCCCTGTGGCCATTTTCACAATCAGAACTATGCAATGCTTGTCTTTACCAGGAGAGTTTACTGGTGCCGCCATAATGACCTTAGAAGAGCCAATGTTCAAAAACCATAGATTCTATTATATGTCCTTTATTCCCTTCGCCGCCTCTTGTGGAATGGTACTCGCAAGCCTTAGTTCTTATATCGTAAATCTACCATCAATGCCAAGCTGGGCTTGGAGGCTCCCATTTGCTGTAAGTGGCATTCTTGGCTTCTTAGCTGTTGCAATGCGTTTTGCTTTATCGGAATCCCTAGAGTTTAAAAGTAAGGAAAAACAATTAACACAAAAAAACAGTACCTTTTGGCTAGCATTCACTAATGTCTTTTTATTTGCAGCTTTGATTTCTGTGTGGGTTTATATAGGCAATGTCTTTTATAAAAATTTTTTCACCCTAAATACCCAGCATCCACAAACCAATGTCACATTAGTAGTAACAATGGGGCAATTATTAACCACCATATTCATTATAATTTTTGGAAAAATAGCAGATAAATTTAATGCTGGTAAATTAATGTGTAAAATAGGTCTGGGCCTGGCTGTAATTCTTGCTATACCAATGACGTTAGCCACAACAACCACTCAGCCTCTTTATTGGTACCTAAGCCAATTAGCTTATTCTGTAGTTAATGGCTTACTCTCAGCAACCTTGTTTACTCTAACCTTCAAAGAATTTGCTATAGCATATAGATTTAGAGCATCATCAATTGCTTGGAACCTCAGCAGTGCTATTTTTGGTAGTAGCGCCCTTTTCATTGGTATGCACCTCAATACTAAGTATCCAGGTATTGGTCCTGGTATTTACATTTCGATAATAGCATTATTAACTTGGTTTACTTTCAATGCCTTGATGCGACAAAAAAACTAGGGTCTTGGATGGTGCGCCCGGAAGGATTCGAACCTCCGACCACCTGGTTCGTAGCCAGGTACTCTAATCCAACTGAGCTACGGGCGCGTAGGAAGCAGATTATTTAACAATACGAGACTAATGTCAAATTAGACACTGTAAAAATAAAATTAGAATTCAAACTATTAAGTTAAATCTGGTTTGACACAGTTTCTGCCTGCACCCTTAGCTAGATATAAGAGCTCATCTGCACTTTTTAGTAGCTCATCACATGAAACAGCATCTGTAGGCATCCAAACAGAACATCCCATACTTGTAGTAATTTCACCAACTTCAAATCCTGCTATAGACTGCTCGCAAAGTGTAACTTTGACTCTGTGAGCATATAAAATAGTATCCCGTAAACTTGCCATTGGTAATAATGCAGCAAATTCTTCACCGCCAATACGTACAATTAATGATGATGCTCTCTTACTATCCATCAATAATTTTGAAAAACTCACTAATACTTGGTCACCACGATCATGTCCATAAACATCATTGACCTTTTTGAAATTATCTAAGTCAAAAGCACAGCAACCAATAGTAAAACCTTCACGTGCTCCTAGGTGCATGTTTTTTTCTAACCAATTCCACATATACCTTCTATTATAAGCATTGGTAAGAGGATCATGAAAACTATCTTGTTCTAAGCGAACTGCCATTTTAATTAAAGTCTGTTTTTGCAAAACTGAATCTGTAATATCTGAAATCATCACCGCAGCATATCTATTCCCATCTCTCTCAATAGGAATTATTTTTATTTGCTGTTGCATATGTTGAATTTCATCATAAGCACTATTTTCTAAGTGTATGGGAAGAAGATATTCATTTAAGGCATTTGACATAACTTGTGGAATATTATTTTTCAAAACTTCTTCAACAGCCCAGTCAAACCTTCTACTGTCAACATCTGGAATCAACTGGGGCAATGTACTAGTCAATGCTTGTTCTACAGTAATACCAGTTTTTTCAACTAACCAATGATTCCAAAAATATATTTCCTTCTCATCATTTAAGAGGAAGAAACCCATTGGCAATTCATCACAAATTTCACGCATTACACCAGAGTCAATTGCTTCCATCATGGCTCCCAAATAAATCATCTATAGCTTCCAATAGATTATTCACTGAAACATAATCAAGCAGTAACATAAGAACACCGTCAATACCCGCATCATCTGATTTTAACTTAGTCATGAAACCAATAGTTTTTTCAGATAACAACTCTGAATTATCAATCATATGAGCTATTGATTCTGATAAAATATCTTCAGAGTATTCAGGAATAGACATTCCTATTTTCATAGTTAAAAAATCAGCAATACTAGAGATACAGGATGATATAATTACATTTGAAATTTCAGTTACAGCTTCAATTTCACAAGCCCTTGCTTCTTGATCTCGAACTGAATCGATACCTCCTAAAACAATTTTTGATAATGATTCTGACAAATCATTACTATTATATGCAACCACTGCACTTCCTTTTAAACTATCACTTATTTTTTGTGATACATAAGTTATTCTATCTTGTGGGTCTGAATTTATTTGGCTTATTAAATCTTTTGCTGGAGATAATTCTATTACTGGTATAGTCAATTCAATTTTAGTATCTAGCAACACTGAAAGTTGTGTTGCTGCTTTGGCCATACCAACATTACATATTTCAATCAAGGCATCTTTCTGTATAATTGTTAATTTTTTCACAGTCTATAAAACTCTCTCTATGGCTATACATACCTTTTCAGCATTAACTGGCTTTTCAATAAAAGCTGAAAACCCCACACTTTTTGCTTCATCAACAACCGCCTGTTGCATATTCGCTGTCATCATTATGAATTTAGAGTTAGGACAAACTTCTTTAATTTTAACGGCAAGGTCAGTGCCAACAATATCTGGCATATTATAATCTAAAATACATAAATCTGGAGATTGTTCCTTTGCAATTGTAATTGCTGCGTTAGGATCACCAGATTCATGAATTTCAAAATCACCAAGTTTCTTTAAGCACATCTTCAATAACAACCTTGCAGTTGAGCTGTCATCAACAACTAGAATTTTTGTGCTCATATAAACTCCTCTTCGATATATTACTAATAAAATCAGACACTAGGTCTATATCCATAATTTGATGGTTACTATTTAAGTCTAGTGCAGACTTAGGCATACCAAAAACCACAGAGGTAGCTTTCGACTGAACCATGGTTAACCCTCCATTTTTTTCCATAGTATTTATTCCATCAGCTCCATCAGCCCCATGCCAGTCAGCAAACACCCCATTGCTCCATGCTCGAAATTTCTAGCGATAGAATCAAATAACACAGTAACTGAAGGTCGAAAATAGGAAACAGGATCGCTATTCAATTGCCTTGCTATAACCGAATTTTTATCACTATATAGGACTAAATGTTTACCTTCACCTGCGAAATATATATGATTAGGCTCTAAGTGCATAGCGTCATTAATTATTGATATTGGTAATTTTGAATTTAAGTTTAACCAAGAGACTAATCCAGGCAAAAAACCACTAGCTATATGTTGCACCACGACTATAGGAAAATTTATTTTTTTAGGTAGTGATGAAAATATCAAATTTAATGCATTAGGGCCACCAGTAGATGCCCCTATAGCACAAACCTTTATTGTTTTAATTTTAGAAGTTACTTTAGGGATGGAAACAACTGTTTTTATTTTTCTTCTTGTTATTACTTTAACTTCAGATAAAGCACGTATCGTATCTAGTAGTGAAATACCCTCACTAATAAATCCATCATCAGAAAAATATTTTGGCTTTGCCAAAACTGCTAATGCTCCCTCATTCAGGGCATCAAAAGTTATATTCATCTCGTCATCATCAACATATGAGCTAATAATGACTATCGGTGTTGGACATTCAGACATTATTTTTTTAGTCGCTTCCAATCCGTCTATCTGCGGCATATGGATATCCATGGTAACAATGTCAGGTTTTAATTTTTTAGTCATTTCGACAGCATCAACACCATTATGAACAGATCCCACAACTTCAATATCATCTGCTGAATCAAATAATGATATAAGCATTTTTGAAATAACTTTTGAATCCTCAGCTATAAGAACTTTTATTTTATTCATTATCGCCATAACTACACAACCTTATTAAGTGCATCTGAAAGTGATGTACTATCAAAATGTTTTTTCACAATATATAAATCCACTCCAACATCAACACCTTTTTCTTTAAACTCATCACCCTCATTACTTGATATCATAATAACAGGTATGACTCCTAGTTTTTTGTCAGATTTAATCATTTTTGTTAATTCGTAACCGTCCATTATAGGCATTTCAACATCAGTGATTATAGCATCATATTTTGTATGACGAATTTTCTCCCATGCTACTTTTCCATTAACTGCACCATCAGCATCATATCCATTTGCATTTAATATATTCACCTCTAAAGTCCTTGTTGTAATTGAGTCATCAACGACTAAGATTTTTGTTTTTTTCTCACTTGCACTTGCATTTGAACTTTTATTTATATTAAACCTTTGATTCATCGAAAATACAATATTGAAAATAGCTCCAGGGTCCAGCATAAGAACCACCTCTCCTCTAGCTGTTAAGACGCCTCCAGATACCAATTTGAAATTGTTAAAATATGTTCCTAATGGTTTAACGACACAATCATGTTCAGATAAGATCTCATCCACCAAAATTATAATCTTTTTGTTCATTCTTTGCAGTAATACTCCGTATAACTCAGTTTCTGTCGACTCTTTGTCTTTTAGATTTTCTCCAAGAATATTTGACAAAGAAAACACTGTAATTAATTCAGAACCCATCATATATATTTCACCATTATCAATGGCTTTTATATCACTAACCTTAATCAACATTATATTACTTAACAATAATGATGGTATAATATAACTTGTATTGTCTACCTTAACTAAAACTCCACGTTCAGTTGCCAAGGTTAGCGGAACATTTAAGATACAAGTAGTACCTTCATCAAGGACACTCTCTATAGATACGCTTCCTTTAATGCTTTCCACATTCGAACGTACTACATCCATGCCCACACCACGGCCAGACACATTACTAACTGTCTCTTTTGTTGAAAACCCAGGGATGAACAATAAATCTATTGCACTATCGTTGGTTAAACTCTCAGAATAGCCAACTGAAATCAACCCTTTCTTAATAGCTATTTCCTTTATCGTTTCAACATTAACTCCCCTACCATCATCTTTCACTCTAACCTCAATTGAACCACCAAAACTTTTTGCTGATATGGATATATTCCCAGTTGCGCTCTTTCCTGCAACCATCCGCTCATTTGTTGATTCAACACCATGATCAACAGCATTTCTAACTATATGAGTTAATGGATCTTTGAGTTTCTCTAAGATCAACTTGTCAACTTCAATATTTGTATTCTCAATGTTGAAATTAATTTCTTTCCCTAAATTTTTAGCAGTATCACGGACAATGCGCTGTAAAGACATTAAAGTTGTCGTTATTGGTACTAACCGCATGCTGCGCAAGACTTCTTGTAGTGTGGCACTTTGAAGCAAAAATGTACTGCATACCTCCTTCATTTCATTTTGAATTTCACAAACACTCTCTCCTAAGCGTTTAACTCCATCTTTAACTTCCTTAATATTAATTTTGTTATTTGAGTCATTTGAATTTTCACGAAGAACAAAATCAATTTCACTTTTCTGCTCTCCTAAAAGAGCAATGATGTTTTGCATTTTCATATGGCTCATGAATACATCATCAACCTTTACATTAGCTTGTTGAATTGTTTTTGTTTTTACTTTTATATAGACATCATCATCAGAAGTTGTGCTGTAATGTTCAACACTTTCACTATCAGCGACAGTGATCGAGTGTTCACTTTGAACTTCAGTTATTTTTTCATCCTTACTTTCAATACGCAAGTTAATAAAATCATTAAACGCTTTACGCATATCATCGACCATCTCAAGATATGAATCAATCTCATCCCTGGTTGGCTTACTTATGTCCTTCTTGAATTTAGCGAACATATCTTCTAATTTATGAGATATGTCCACTATTTTATCTATTGAAACGCTAGCTGCTGCACCTTTAATGTTATGAGCTGTACGAAATATTTTTTTAAGTAAATCTCCAAGATGTTTCTTATCCTCTGTATTTTCAAGCTCTAAAAAGAGGCTAGTTAAACTCTCACATTCCTCTTTCAGCTCAACAGAAAAGGTCTCTAGCAACTCTTCATACATGTCATCATCAAATTCCATTGGAGCTACTCTCCTTTTGGCAACTTATAACCACTTACACTATCTTTCAAAGAGTCGCCAACAATAGTTAATGCCTCTATAGACTGTCGTGTCTGCTCAGTGGCAGATACAAAATCATTGGTAGATTGCTCGATAGCTCCCATACTCTCTGTCATTTGCTCAATTCCTGCAAATTCTTGCCTTATAGCTGAAACTATTTGTTGTGATGACATCGAGCTCTGTCTTATCACATCAGCAAGACGCTCAATAATACTCCCCGTTGCTTCAACTTGCTCAAGATTGTTCTTAACCCCATTACTACCTTCCTCAGTTGCAATAACTGCTCGCTCAGCCGCCTGTTTAATATCTTGTAAAATTATTTGCACATTTTCGGTAGCCTGCTGTGATTGTTCTGCAAGATGTTTCACCTCACTCGCAACTACAGCAAACCCTTTGCCAGCCTCACCAGCTTTAGCTGCCTCAATTGAAGCATTCAAAGCTAAAAGTTTAGATTGTTTTGATAGGTTACTTACAGTTTCGGTAATACTTCCAATCTGTTGGGTTTTTCCGCTTAATGTTAAAATTGTAGTAGCTATTCCATCCATAGTCCCTTTTAAATTTTTTATTCCATTGATTGTACTGGTAATAGCCTCCAATCCTCTTTCACCTTCAGAATGAGTTTTTTCAGCCAGTTCACCAAGAGCACTAGCTTTATCTAACGTCTGCAGAGATGTTGCTTTTATTTCATCAATCACACTTGTAGTCTCAGATACTGCACTAGATTGCTCTGCTGAGCTTGCGGCCAAAGTGATAGACATAGCCTCAAGTTGCTCCATACTTGATGAAATTGTTCCTGTAATTGATAGCGTATTCATACTTGAATTTACAAGTGACATCCTCATTTTATTCAAATCTTCACCTAGTATAAACAAATCATCTAGCATGGATAAATCATCTGTAGATGCCATTTCGATTTTTACAGTTAAATCTCCCTCAGAAACTTTTTTAACTACTGAAGCATATTCATTAACTCTACTTTTCAAAGACTCTAAAGTTTTTTTGATTTGGTATTCACTGTTTTGTAAAGAATCCTCGCTTGTTTTAATTGACTCTTGCATTATTATAAATGTTTTCAACAAGTCTGTAATTTCATCATTACCTTTGGTTTCTATAGCCAAGTGTCTCTCACCCTCAGCAATTTTTCTGGCAATAGTGATACTTTTTTTAATAGGTAAAATAACTTTCCTATTTGTGAAAATTGTAATCATCACAACAACCACGACTGAAATAGCTGAAATCATCAACAAAAAATAATGCAAAATAAATAAATCTTCCTTAATAACCTTCATATCCTTTTCAATACTTTCACTTATAATTTTCAAAATTCCATGGCCTGAGGAATCATCACCATGAACAATGGTCTCTCCAATTAACATCTCCACATGGTTCAATGTCGGCATAATGTTTTCTTCCAATTCAGCGATAGCTAATTCAATTTCATTATTGTATATCAATTTTTCAATTACCAATTGTTTAGATCTAATATTTTCTATTTCTTTTTTCACTTCATTCCAGGAAAAATTTAACTCTTTATTTTCCCATAGCCCTAGTTTTGCATCAAACTTTTCAATATTCGCATCCATCAACTTCCAAAGTTTGACATTCATTTCAATATATTTATGATCTTTAAATATAATGTAATTCTCAATATTTATCGTGCTACCAAGCACCTCAGAATTTAATTCTTCCATTGCCTCCAAAGATTGTAAATCCCTTAGCTATAAACCCCCGAAAAAATGCTCCATCTCAAGCATTTCTTTCATCGTAACTGATACTGATAAAATTAATATTGCTAATATAGCAACAAAGCCCAACATTATTTTTTTAGCAATTGTAAATCTCAATACAGTTACATCTTCAGTCATTATCATTCTCCAAAATCAATTTTTCATCCTTAATAATCCGCGTAGCATCTAAAATTATAGTGTCCCCATTATGAATACCTTTAGTATATTCAACATATTTTTTGTCAATCAAGGTTTCAGATGGGTTTATTAAGTGAGCATCCAAATATTGCAAGTCTAATATTTCATCAGCCATAATTGCTATTTTGCCACCAGATGTATCTATAATGACCCTATATTCAAAATCCTTATTTACTTTTTTTATATTGAAAAACTTTGCTGTATTAAGTATAGTTATTATTTCACCCTGGAAGTAAGTGACACCTAAAATATAGCCGGGAGTATTTGGCACTTCAGTAATGAATGTATTTAAAGCAACAGCTTGTATTTTATCAATTTCAATCCCAAACTTACTGTTTTCACCAATGAGAAACACACTCATTAATTTACATCCATCTTGTTTATCACGCTCAATATGATTATTTGCTGCAAGAGCATCTGCTCGTTTTCGCAAAACTTTCAAATCCATATCTTGCAGACTGTTTATAAGGCTTATGTTCTAATTACTCTCAATTCACTTTCAACCATAATCCTAAATTCATTTTCCGTCATATCTAAAAAAAATAATTTAAAATCATTCACATCATTAATTATTTCTAGTATCACATTAAATTTCCTGCATGACTTTTCATTTTCTTTTTGCATTTTCAAAATCATTCCTAAAAAACAGTATGCTTCTATACAGGTCTAATCTATTGCTATAGTTTTCCGAAAAGACAATTCAGAATTTTGTAATCTCCCCATTTCCATTTCAGTCAAACCTCTTAGTAGGTATGATTTTTGGTTTAATTTATCTAGACATATGGCCTTGACAATATATTCATACGCTCCATTAGGATCCCCAACACCTAATAGAGCTTCTGCTCTACATTGAAGTATAATCAACGATGCAACGAATTTGTCATCACATTTATTGACCTGAGCCAAAACACCATGATAATTCTTAAGTTTAAGCATTTCCTTTATCTTACCCAAAGCCTCAGCTTTACCTTCTTGTTTTAACACATATGATTGCTTTGGTTTCTTAGGTACCTTTACTTCAGGTTGAATTTTAGTGGATACACGAACATTAGATGTTAAATTAATTACTGGTTCAGGATCTTTCAAATAACATAGGTATCCATTAATAGTCTGTGTAACAAAATCACCTTTGTGATTAATGAAGTCAGACGGGCCAAGGATCATTATTCCATTTTGACTCAGACTCTCATGAAAATTCAATACTGCCTTATTTACAATATTTTCTTCTAAGTAAATGAACACATTGCGACAAATAATTATATCCCAGAAATTCATGTTTATTTGCAAGTCGGCAATATCACCCTCAGTAAAATTTACTTTTCTTATAAGTCTGGAATTAATTTTAAACATCATTCTATTAGTCTTTATTGGCGTAAAGTATTTGTCAACAATGCTTTGCTCTGTCGCTCTAAATGCAAACTTTGAATATTCTCCCTTTTGTGCAGCTTTAACACATTCAGCACTAACATCAGTGCCATGAAGATTTAAAATATAGGTATCGTCACCATTTAACAGCTCCTCCAACATGATTAAAATAGAAAATATCTCCTGCCCATAAGATGAGCCAACGCTCCAAATATTAATCACTTTATGTGCAGTTTCATTCTTTCTTTTTAAAAGCTCAGGGAGAATTCTGCTTTTTAATGACATGAAAAGAGATACGTCACGAAAAAAATAACTTTCATTTATCGTTATAATGTCTGTTATAAATTTTAAAAATTCGGGGTCTCTTTCTTGCAGCTTGTTTTTTATGAAATTCAATTCCAAAATTACATTATGACCTGCCATATAACATTTAAGACTATGCTCTATTTTGTTAATTTGATGCTCATGTAACTTTATACCGTATTCAGACAGTGCAAACTTCGTTATCATGGCAACCGAGTCATTCATTTGTCAAGCCGCATCATCACAGTATTTTTATGATTCATCACTATAGATTTAACATCTAACACCCATGAGTCATTTTCACCATAAATATACATTCCTTTCACCACCCCATCATAGCTATTCTCAACCATTTGAATTTCATTAGTATCTTTTGAAACAACATCTACAGTTTCATTTACTAGCAAACAAACTGATTCATTATTGACTGTACACACAACCATATCATCTTCTTCAGAATATTTAGGCTCGGTATTAAGTTCTAACAATCGGGTTAATGAGACTACCGGGACACTTTTACCACGATAATTCATGGCTCCTTCAATGGCAAATTCATTCCCAGGAATGGCGTACACCATCGCTAGCTGTGAAATAATTTCCACATCCATTACATTTATTAATATATCTTGATTTTCTACCAAAGTTTTCAAATATTGAAGTTTCATAACATTCATTCCACCTGAATACTAGTAAATATAGATTATCTAGCTCTTCCTTGAAGGTGATTATGCTAACCTATTATAGGTAAACAAAAACTATAATTGGGACCTACATCAAAATGAAAGTACTTATTGCCGATGATTCAAAAACCTCTCTTTTGACCTTAAAACATGTGCTAGTAAAACTAGGTCACGAGGTTGTTTCAACATTAGATGTTCATAGTATTCTTGAGTTATACACAAATGAAAATCCTGACCTTATTATTCTTGATGTAGTTATGGACGAAGAAGTTGATGGCTTTCAAATTGCCAAAGAAATAAGGGCCATAGAAAAAAATTGGATTCCAATTATTTTTTTAAGTGCTAGAGTTGATGATGAATATATAAAGAAAGGTGTTGATGCTGGTGGAGATGACTACTTGCTAAAACCTTGTAGTGACATTACTATTTCAGCAAAAATAAAAGCTATGCAACGTATTTCTCATATGCGTTCAAAATTAGTAGATATATCAGATAAATTAAAAACTTTATCCTCATATGACCCATTAACACAAGCACCAAACAGAATGCTTTTTGAAAGCAAATTCATATCGTCAATTTCCAGAGCAAAAAGAAACAATTCATTCATGGCTTTGTTATTCATTGATTTAGATAATTTCAAATATGTTAATGATACTCTTGGGCATGACGTTGGTGATGATTTACTAAAATATGTAACCACCTCTTTCACCTCAATATTACGTGAATGTGACACACTACATAACCCTGGCACGATAAAGCCCATAGATCTAGATGATCCAAAATTTTTAGCTAGAATGGGTGGGGATGAATTTGCTATCATTATCGATGAAGTTAATGATTACAAAGATGCAGCTATCGTAGCTGAGCGTTTAATTGCATGCCTAGAAAAGACAATTATCATTAAAGACAAACATGTTAATGTTGGATGCAGCATTGGCATTGCTTGCTATCCACATGCAGGTGAAGATATTATATCTTTAGAAAAAAGTGCCGACATTGCCATGTACAAAGCTAAAGATTGTGGGAAAAATAATTTTCAATTTTATTCAGAAGAGTTGAATAAATCATACAATTATAACTTTCTTCTTATCAATGAACTTAAATCGGCTCTAGGGAAAAATGAAATTTATTTAATGTTTCAAAACATATATAATATTACTAATGGTAAAGAGATTGGTAAAGAAGTATATACACGCTGGAATAACCATCAACTTGGTGAGGTTGGCTGTGAGGAGTTTATTACAGCTGCAGAGTCTGCAAATGTAATAATGGAACTTGGTGAATTCATTTTAAATGATGCAGCTGAAAAATTTCAGTCTTGGCATGACCAAAAAATAAATCCAGGCCAATGTCACATTAACATTTCCACAAAACAACTACGAAGTAAATATTTTATTGACGGAATAATTAAAACAACCCAGGCCCCTGAATATAAAGATTTAAACATGTGCTTGGATATTTCACAAAAAACCTTAAATGATGACTTTGAAGCTATAAAAGATCATTTACATATGCTACATGATAATAATATTAAGTTGTATTTAGATGATTTTGGCCTACCTAGTGCATGCTTACGTCAAATAGCATCATCCCCATTTACTGGCGTTAAAATAAATTACAACAGTCTGAATGATACAATGAAAGAAAAGGAGATGATTGATTTTATTAAAGGCATAATATCAGCTACAAGATCTATGAACTTAATATTGATTGTCAAACATGTTGAAACCAAAGAAGTTGAAGATTTTTTGAAAGACTTAGGCGTCGAGTTTGCTCAAGGATTTTTATATCATAAACCTGAGCGTGCCAGTGATATTAATCAGAAAAACAATTTATAGATTACCTCAACATGCTCTCTCTCTACATATTTCATCTAACAATTCATAATCATATGTTTAACAAAACCTCCTAAGAAAAATTCTTGCTCATCGATACTAAGTCCTGAATATCTCTGACATTTAAATTGTTTCTCACTAACTAAAATAAAACAGTTTAGTTGTAAAATAAGCTCCATCCACCAATTCAGTTCCTCAACTACTGCATACGACTGTTTGTACTACTTTTTGCTACAATATAAGAAGTTGAATTTAATTGGCATAGGTTAAGTATGGATACTACGACAAATAACGAAGTCAAACGTAACATTTTCACAATGTTCATTATTGCTGCATTAGTTGGCGTAGTAGCTGGGTTTGGAGCCGTACTGTTTCGTTACCTTATTGGTATTATCCACAATCTAACTTTTTTAGGCACTTTAGATCCTGACTATAATGCTAACATTCATACTTCACCAAGCCCTTTAGGAGCCTGGATCATAATTGTTCCAGTTATTGGTGCATTATTTGTCTCATATTTAGTTAAAAATTTCGCGCCCGAAGCTAAAGGTCATGGTGTACCAGAAGTAATGGAAGCAATCTACTTAAGAGAAAGTAAAATAAAACCCATGGTTGCTATGGTCAAATCACTAGCATCTGCCATTTCTATTGGTACAGGTGGCTCTGTTGGGCGTGAGGGACCTATTGTACAAATAGGCTCTACTTTTGGCTCA
>Ga0066611_10000193_pt1 | contig 37903 bp, 29 predicted proteins | sample SaaInlV_DNA_200m_FD_60376 | JGI IMG/M metagenome (GOLD analysis project Ga0066611, IMG submission 60376) | Marine microbial communities from expanding oxygen minimum zones in the Saanich Inlet - SI075_LV_DNA_200m | ecosystem: Environmental > Aquatic > Marine > Unclassified | place: British... | reverse complement strand
TTGAAGGTTTTACGTTCCATAAGGTAGCTAAAATTTATGGAATTTTGAATAGAAATAATATTTTCTGGGTCAGGAGGGATGTGCGTTTTTAACGCACCTTTAATCATCTTATTACGATCAGAGGGCAGATAAATATCATAGTGATGAGGCCAGGCTTTTGAGTTGTAAAACTTAAGACTTGCTGGAGAGGGTGATAGAACAATATGACAAGCTAAAAGCCCAAAGATGAGTGTCGGTTGGAATCGCTCCTTTTTAATTTTAATATATTCCCATAACTTGATAGCCTTTGGAATTCCCTCAGCAAAAGCTATAATACTTGGTATTAAAATCCCGGCGGTATAATGATGAGTAAATCCATAATGCTTAGGGTCTGATGATAATAAGGAATGAGCAAGAATAGGGATCGTCACCAACAGAATTCCTGGTCGAAGAAGGGGAATAAACCCTAGGGCTCCAAAAAGATAAAATAAATATTTTAACCGTTCCTTGTCAGAAAAAAATTCCCCTAATAACCAAAGGGGCTTTGTTTGAATTGCTAAAAAAATATCTTTTGGGGTGTTACCTAACCAGGAATAAGCACCAAGGATCGCATCTCCATTTCCTATAACATCTGGATTAAAATAGGTCCTTAAATATACATAGCTTATAAAAAAATACGCCGAGCTCGTTAATGTTAATATCAATCCACCTAGGCGATGTTTTCGAAGAAAAAAAAGATAAAGTCCGCAGAAAACAGCTTGAATGGCAAAAATCTCTTTAACAAGGGCTAAGAGAAGGCCGAAAACAACTGCAATGCCGATTGCCCCTCTCTTTTCCATAATAAAGAAACCTAGGAGAAATGGGATTGCAAGATGGTCTAAATGAAAGTCAAATAGCGCGTTGTACCAAAGGGGAAAATATAAAGCAAACGCAATGGCTGGTATGAATCCGTAGGTTCGATATAAAATGACAGCAGGTAAAGTTAGAAGAAATGTTTGTCCTGTAAGGATAAAGGCGGAAAATATATTCTTAGGAAAAATTTGATATAGAAATGACCAGATGAAACTTAAAGGTTGGGTGTGGGATAAAAATAACCGATCCCAGTTTCCTTCAGAAATCATGTAGAAATTATTAAGAAATACTCCGAGGTCAAGAATAGTTGAGTTTAGGTTGTAATACTTTAGTACAGCCATGGTTGCCAGGAGACTAAAAAAAATGAAATATATAACTCTGCAACGATCTTTTACTGGTATGTTGAAGAACATATTTTTTAGTGGGGACTTGGAATTATAGTGAGCTGAGGGTGGAATGGGTTGAAAGGAATTCGATTTCATAAATATCTAAACGTAGAATATAGTGCGAAGCGTCTGAAAAACTCTAATTAAAAAAACTTTTCGCGCGATATAAAGCAATTAGGGTGCAGACTTCATGGATTTTCCCCTCTGCGATCATTATGTTAATATTTTGTTTTGAAAACCATTGAAACCCATCGTGCCCCAGTTCCGGTGTCCGTCCATCAGCCGAGAGTTTGCACTCAGTAGCTACAAATAAATGTGCTTTAGCAGCTATGGTGCTTGGTGAGGTACTAACAATTCCAAGATCATGAAGGTTTTTGGGTTCGCAAAGAAATCCACTTTCTTCTCGTAATTCCCTTAATGCAGAAAATTGATCCGATTCCCCGTCCTCAATGAATCCCCCTGGAACTTCCCAGGACTTTTCTTCTAAAGGATGTCTGAAAATGCTCAATAGACCTACTTGTCCGTTACGGACAGGTAAAACCGCGACGGCATAGACACCATCTTTAGTTTTTGTCTTAGGGTGGACTGAAATATAATCTTCTACGGGGTTGCAACTATGGTCCTCAAGGAAGTCATAGAAAACAGAAAAGTAGCGGTTTTCTCCAACTAATTTTCTCGCCTTAAGATAATTGGGTTTCATGTTGGTTATATTTCAATGACAATGAAAATTATTCATACGTTGGTGTAGCGGGTGTTTTGTAACATAACGTAACCTTTGATTAGTTCTTGAATTCCACTTTCTAAAGAGTATGAAGGCTTGAAACCAGTCTTTTCTATTTTTTCGTTAGACACAATGTAGTTTCTCTGATCAGGATCCTTTCCGACTAAAGCTTCCTGAAAAATAAAGTCCGGGACAAAGGCTTGTATTCGTTCACAGAGCTCTCGCTTGGAAAGGTTGGCATTAGACAAGCCAACATTGTAGATTTGTCCTCTCATTTTATCGAGGTTTTGTATGGCGTGTAAAAAAACTCGAGTTACATCTCGAATATGGATGTAGTTTCTTTTGAAGTGGCTTTCAAAGAGAACGATGAAACGATCGTGGATTGCGCGATAGACGAAGTCATTGACCAAAAGATCAATGCGCATGCGAGGCGACATTCCAAATACAGTAGCAAGGCGAAAACTGATTGAGTTCGAACGTTCCAGCAATGTTTTTTCTACCAGCACTTTTTCTTGAGCGTATTGAGAAATAGGACGTAGTTCAGATTCTTCAGAACAGAAATTATTTTTATCGCCTGTTCCATAAGCGCTATTGGTAGTTGGCATAAGAATATATTGATCACTTTTTGCCCATTCGAACAGCGCTAGCATAGAATCATGGTTGATTGTTTTAGCATTTATGGGATCTATGTTACATAAAGGGGCGCCTACCAAAGCTGCAAGGGGGATAATGATTTCTGAATCTTTTAGTAGGGGAAGTAAAGTACTTTTTAGTCGGACATCTCCTTTTACAATCCGAAAATTTTTATCGCTGCAAACATTAGCGAGACTATTCTGTTTATAAATAAAGTTGTCCAGTACGGTTACGGTATTTCCAGATCGAATTAATTCAGGAACCAAGATTGAACCTAGGTAACCGGCACCTCCTGTCACAAGAATGTTATAACCCATTGCGATATCCCCTGAGAGATGAATTTACTTAATTGCCGTGATCGCGAAATAAAATTTCTCTAGCCCTGAGGTAATCTTCAGGCGAGCCTATGTCAACAAAGCCACCACTGGAGATGAAACCTGCCACTCGTCTTTTTTTTCTAAGTAGGTCAGGTAACAATTCGTCTTCTAAAGAGCAATTTTTATCATGATGATTAGTGTATTCCTGTAATAAATTCGGCGTCATCACATAAACTCCTCCATTAGCCCAATTACTCTGAGAAGTTTTAGATCGTTTTTCTAGAGATCGAACGAATCCCTTGTCGTCCAATACAGCAGAATTATAGCGTTTGTTATCCGATATCTCGACAAGAGACAAGGTTATGTCAGCTTCGCAAGTTGAATGGTGCTTCAATAAATCAATTAGGTTTACATTAAAAAATGTGTCTCCGTTGAGAATTAAAAATGGTTCTGGAGAACGAAGTTTTTTCGATGAAAGAATCAATCCACCACCGGTTCCTAAGGGTGTAGTTTCTACCGCATAATCTATCTCGGCGCCCTTATACTGGTTACCGAATTTTTTTTGAATTGTCTCATACTTATATCCTACGGATAGGACGAATCGGTTCACGCCCTGGTTTATCCAGAAATCAAGCAGATAAGCTAAAAAAGGTCTATCCCTAATAGGGGCCAATGGTTTAGGTAAATCGGAAACTATCGAACGTAATCGAGTGCCTAGTCCGCCTGCAAGAATAATCGCTTCCATTTGATTAAAGACCACCTTTATTTAGCTAGCTATTTCGTTTTGATGAAACAGCAACGTCTAATACTTTCCACAAACATTCAATCTGCTGCCTGATATCTCGGGGAAAATTGCCCACAAAAAAACCTCTATCATGAACAATATGCGCATTAATAATTTTACCAACTGTTTCGTAATCAAAATACTTAATAACATCGTGGCGTAGAAAGCACCCCCCGGTAATGATGCGGAATTCTATGTTAGTTTTTCGCATAGCTTCCATCACCGCAGAGCGGTTAACTGTAAACTTTGGATTTAGAACAAGTGTAAAGGAGAACCAACTACTTTTTCCATTTTCTTTTTGGATAATAAAGCGGTCGTCTTCAGAAAATAAATTAACAAAAACTTCTGCGTTCTTTCTCCGAACAGCTATCATAGAGTCTAATTTTTTTAGTTGTTCCATACCGATGGCACCACTTAACTCTAAAGGCCGAGCATTATATCCTGGTAAGATAAAGCGATAGGCTTCATAAAAGTCATTGGTCCCGCGGTCATAGATTGGCGATTCATTTGGCAGGTCGCGGGTCCAACCGTGAGCTCTAAGTGATTTGGCCAAGTGGAATAGCTCTTCACTTTCCGTAAGGATCACCCCCCCTTCCATGGTTGAAATATGGTGGGAGAAAAAAGTGCTGAAAGTTCCAATGTCTCCAAAAGTACCGCAAGACCTTCCATTTAATTCTGCCCCCATGGATTCGCAATTATCTTCGAATAAATACAACCCATGATCATCGCAAAATTTGCGTATAGTAACTAGAGAACATGGATTACCTAATATGCTTACCGCAACAACCATTTTAGTTTTTTGGGTTAAAGCCTCTTCCAGTTTGGATGCATCCATATTGAGGGTATTCAATTCGACATCTAAAAATTTCAATTTCAGCCCATATTGCTGTAACGGGTAATAAGTGGTTGCCCAGGAAATGGAGGGAACGATCACTTCATCTCCAGGTTTGAGAGGGTTTTCCTTTTTAAAGAATAAAGAAGCCAAGCCCACGAGATTTGCCGAAGATCCAGAGCTAGTCATGATTGCATATTGTGCTCCAAATTTTTGAGCAAATGCACTTTCGAATTGTTTGACTTCTTCACCCATAGTGAGACGATCAGAGTCAATGACGCGACGCATGGCATTGATTTCTTCTTCCCCCCAAGTAGACTCGGCTAGGTTATAGTGCATAAAGGTTTTTTTTGACTATTACGAAAGATTAAAAATCACGGATGGGTTTCTATTTATTTTAGGCAAGCTTTCATATCGCTGCTAACGGCTAACTTGTAAAATGACAACCGGGCATTTTGATGGTTGCGCGGTAGGGCCTTATTTAAAGAAATCAATAACCACACATTAAAAATTAATGTCTAGTTGGCCATGCGTTATCGAGCAATTGGTAAAATTAATTTTTCTTTAATTTGTTTAAGGATTCCAGCAACATCTAACCCATGTGCTTCCCAAATTGCCTGCCTTCCACCAAGGTCAAAAACAAATTTATCATCTTGACCAATTCTTAGAATCGGCGTTGTAATACTTTCATCAATGAAAATTTCGGCAATTGCGCTGCCCATTCCACCAGCAAGTAGGTGTTCTTCCATGGTAACAATTTGCGGATATCCTTGAATACATTTCATTAAAATATCTTTGGCGATAGGTTTAATACGGTGGAGATCGATAACCCCAGCTTCTATCCCTTCTTTATGCAATTCAGACGCAACTGCAAGAGCTTGATGAACCATAATTCCGGTTGCTATAATACAAAGATCTTCACCATCCTTTACTTTTATCAGGCCGCTTTTAAAGTCGACATTTTTATCGCTATAAAGATCTGGAATGCCAGTTCGGTCAAAGCGAATATATTGTGGAGATGGGTCGTTATAAGATATTTGAGCTAAACTAGCTGCTGTAGAGCTGTCAGCAGGAGAATGAACTTTCATATTTGGTATGGATCTCATTATGGTTATGTCTTCTACCGTATGGTGGGTTGGTCCCATAATGTCATAGGCGTATCCCGCGCCTACTCCTAGATTAACAATTGGAAGATTCATTGCGCCCAAGCAAAGTTTATTGAATTCGTGCACCCGAGTTGTTACAAAAGGAGCGATAGCATAGGTGTAAACCTTCTTGCCTTCAACGGCCATTCCGCAAGCCATCCCAATCATTTGTTGTTCCGCAATCCCAACAGTAAAGAACTGATTTGGCAGGTTCTGAGAAAACTGATCAAGAGTTGGGGCTCCGTTATCCGCTGTTATAATGATTACATTTTTATCTTGTTTTGCTATTTCATATAGCGCATTAAAAAAAGCGTCTCTCATCCCAATGACAAATTTCGGGTCCGACATTTTATACCTCGCGTTATAATCCTAATAGTTTTAGAAAATAGATTGTTTATGAATTGAGATCTTTTTTTACTTGCTCTAGTTCTTTCCCCTGTGGAACCCGGTAGTGCCATAACCTTTGGTCCTCAAGAAGTTTGGAGCCCTTCCCCTTTTTAGTATTTGCAATGATCAAAAGTGGTTTTTTACCTTTCCTCTGCCTTACATCACTCAGGGAACCAAATATTTCTTCGAAGCGGTTTCCATTGATTGTCCTTACATCAAAACCAAATGACCTGAATTTATCATCCAGGGGATTTAACCTTGGACCATCCGAAGGGGACTCAATCAAATCTGTATGTCCGAGAACGCCTTGACCGTTTCGATCTATAATACAAATAAGATTGTCATATTCCATATGGCCAGCAAAGGTCGCGGCTTCCCAATTAGATCCCTCATACAATTCTGCATCTCCGAGCAGGCAAAAAATAAGGTGTTTTTTGTTATCATTTTTAGCCGCCTGGGCCATTCCCGTAGCCATGGGGAGACCATGACCAAGAGAGCCTGTCAAGACTTCTATTCCAGGTACATGCCACTCAGCATGTACCCCTAGCACAGACCCTGGGCCAGTAAAGTTTTCTAAGTTTTTAAGAGGGAAGAAGCCATTATCTGCAAGCACAGGATAAATTCCTATCCCACCTTGACCTTTACTCAATATAAATCGATCTCGTTGATCCCATTTTATATTTTTAGAGTCATAATTTAAAATTTTCCCGTGATACAAGGCGATTAACAGCTCAGCTTGGGAAAAGGCTGTTGACACATGACCACTATTAACGCTTACGGCCATTTCCAATACTTTATTTCGAAGCCATAATGCCTTGTTCTCATAAACGGCGTATTTACTCTCTTGAAGAATGTCCATTGTTTCCTTAGTTTATTTTAAGCTGCAAATTTTCGTTTAAGTTTATGTGACGTCAATTTATTAATATGATCTAAAACTTGCTGGCCAAACTTAGCCTTGATCATGTCCAAATATCTTGGGTTGGTGTTATATTCCTGCCATGCGTTGTCTCTAAAACTCAAAACTTCTCCCGCCGTAAGATGGTTGGTTGGTAAAGGAAGTTGTTCATAGGAATGCTGGGAAAAATCGTGCCATTTTTCAGGAAGCCCCCACCCTTTTTGTAAAGCCATATCGTATAACTTTGAGCCGGGGTAAGCCATGCCAGAGTAAAAATTAGCCCACTCGCAATTTAATTCTTTTGAAAGAGCCAATGTTTCCATCATTGATTGATGGTTGTCATCAGGGAGTCCAAACATATAGTTAGCAATAATATAAATACCGGAGGATTGGATTTTTCGTACTACTTCCATTATATCTTGCTCATTATAGTGACCTTTATGAGCGCCGTCTCGAACATGCTTGCTTTTTGATTCAATGCCCAAGCAAAGCCAATTGAAACCAGCTTTTTTTAATTTTTCTAGAAACTTATCCTTGACTGTATCTACCCGAGCATATGCCCAGAAATTAAAATCATAACCTCTTTCGATAATAAGATCGCATAATCGAATAACATGATCTTCTTGTAACACAAACATCTCGTCTGCGATTTTGATGTTTTTTACCCCGTATTTATTAGCTAGAATATCTAGTTCAGTGATAACAAAATCTGGGTCCCAATATCTGATGCTGGGTTTGCCAAACGGGGCATTGATACAACAGAACGTACATTTAAACGGGCATCCTAGGCTGGTATATATGGTGGCATAGGGGGTTCGTTCGTTAATATGATCAAAACAGTGCCAATTGTGAGCTCGATATGCATCCATGGGTAACATGTCCCAGGCAACGCCGTTGAGCGTCATGGTAAGTTCATTTTCAGGAATTATGGCAGAGGGTTGAGTGAAAACTGGTTTCCCATTTTTTCGATACCATAATCCAGGGACCTTGTTCAATTGATTAGAGTTTTCGAGGTCATTCAGCTCCAATAGCGCCTGGAGTGTATTCGGGCCTTCTCCTTGGCATACAAAATCGACACTAGACTCATTAAGAGTTTTTTCCGGCAAAGCGGAAACGTGACCACCGATCATCAGAGTTTTTATGTGTGGAGCTTGAGAGTGAAACTTAGAGCAAATCTCCTCGGCCATGGTCATATTCTGAGTTGATGCTGAGGGTTGTTGGCCATAAACAACCACGACTACAAACTTCGGGTTTAGGTCTAGGCCCTGTTGAGCGATTTGGTCAGAACTCAACCCTTGAGCTTCTTGGTCTATCAAGAGGGTATTAAAATCTTGATTGCAGGCAAATTTAGCCAAAAGACCAGCCCATATAGGTGGTTCTATTGCGGAATATTCCTTAGCTAGATCCTGATAGATAATCCTATTATTTCCAGGACTAACGATTAAAAGATCAATACCTTTTGCCACAACTTACTCCGTAATTTTAGAAAATTTAATTTAGACTTTAAGAGATATTAAAGAATAGAGTTAAAGGCAAACTACAGCCTCAGCTCGTTGCCTTCTTGATAGCTTTCTAATGTAATCTTCTATTTTGTTTTTGGGGTTCAATTCGTAGGCAATTTTTTGAAGTTCCAATCTTCTTCCAATAGACATAGTGTCGCTTTCCATTACTCCAGGGTGTTGTTTGTCATAGTCATTCCAGTCATCTGTTAATAACCGCAAACCATGCTCGCCATTTAGAGCTTGTTGTCTAAGGTAGGTGCCGGGAAAGGGGACTGCTATAGGGAAGGTCACTGAATACAACCCAAGCTCTTGAGCTAACTTTATTGAATGCATAACTGTCTCGTCAGTTTCTCCGGGTAGCCCAATTATAAAGCTTCCGGCTACTACAACCCCCGCATCTTTAGCCCACTTCACAGCATTTTTAACGGTTGCGGTTTTAGACATTTTACCGCTATCTCTTAATATTGAGTCGTCAGCATTTTCTAATCCAAAGAAAACGTAATAACAGCCTGACTCTTTCATTAGTTCGAAAAGCTCGGGTGAAGTAATGTTGACATGGGTTTCGCATGACCAATTAATTTTCTTGTTTAGGCCTCTCTTGATCATCGTCCTAAAAAGCTCTGAACTCCATTTCTTATTAACAATAAAAGTTTCGTCTATAAAGGCGATAGACTCGCACCCGAATTCTTCTATGTTTCGTTCGATTTCACTTATCACCGACTCAACGGATCTGTTTACTCTGTCTCTTCCGAGTGGACGTGCGCAGAACGTACAAGGAAACGGGCATCCTCTACTAGTCCACATGGGCAACTCTAATTTAGTTCTATGGGGGAAAATTCCATGAAATAAATTGAGATCCATTTCGTCCCATGCAGGAAAGGGAAGGTTATCAAGATCGTTAATTTGTTGGCCGCCAGGCTCGGGTTTGTCTCGGGTGGCAACACCAGGAATAGTAGAGAGCGGGAGTTTTTTATCTAGGTGTTCAAAAATTTTTAAAAGAACCAGTTCTCCTTCACCGCTAACAACAAAATCCAAAGCAGGGAATTCTTCAAGTGTTTCCTTAGGCATTGCAGTTGGATGCATCCCTCCAGCGCACACTAAAGTATCTGGAAAGCGCTTCTTGATTTCTTGAGCAAGAGTCCCTGCATGTTTGATTTGTATGGTGAGTGCACCAAATCCAACTATGGTAGGTTTTGAAATATTGATATAGTGATAAAGCTCCTCAGCATGGACCTTACTGGTTACCATGTCAATGAACTTTGCTTTAATATTGTTTTGTCTCGTTATTGATAGTAAATAACCAATTCCAGGGGGGGGGCAGTTGGAAATTATAATATCCTCTTCGACTTTCCGAGCCATCAAAGCATTAAGATCTTTAGTGAAGTCTAGGCTAGGTTGGACTAAAAGTAGATCCAGATTCTTTGGAATAAGGCCATTATTACTTCTCCACATGCTTAGCCTCTCCTGAAATTGGTTTCTTCTGTTATTGTATAAATACAATAATATTGGGAAAAACGAGGGTATCCTTGGGCGTTAATGTTTCCAATAAGAGTCATCATAGCATATTTTTCTTAGCAGATTCCGCAACTTGGCGTTTTCTACTCTTATCGCCAAGAAAACAGATATCATTAATATTGCGGCAAATAATTCGTTCCATTTTTACCTTAAGGTTAATTGTTTTTAAGTACATTTAAATTATTGCTGTTGCGGGAATCCACTGAAAGGATTAATGCTCTTCAGATCAGTTCTTATTGATATCAAAGGATAAGTCATTAGGTTTTCGGATATTAACTAGGTCAAATTCAGAATTTACTGTGGGCGAGCCTGAGTGATCACCAGAATATGGAGCAAGGGGGGCCGCGGTGTCTATTAAATGACCGTGACCAATGTCATACCACTTTTCTAAAGAAATATAGTTTTTAGTGAGGTGAGCTTCAGGTCCAATGCGCTTTATTGGTAGTTTTTTCTTGGAAATAAAACGGGCATCTATGGATAAACGCAAGCCACCTCGTTCCTTAACCGTTTTATGCAAAAGAAAAGGATCCATTAAGAGTATTTCTCCTTTTTTGAATTGGGCGCAAGTATATTCCGTTGAATTAAGTGCTATATTTGCACCTTCATCATAGTTGTTTAAAGTGCGTACTAAGTTTTCCGGAAATTCCTTGGGTTCAAAAAACCGAACTCCTGTATTCTCGGTATCTCCAAGGAGAGGAAAAAAGAGCTGAATCATATCGACAGGTTCTCCTGTCCATATATCGCTGTGTATTTTGGTGGTGGCAAACGGACGTTTAGCAGTCTTAGGACTAGGTGTTCCATTCACTAGACGCATATGAATAATCTTGTAAAATTGATCCACGAATTCATCTATTCCTAGTTCAGCAAAAACACGTGAGACACACGCGTGCACGATGTTATATTCCAAAATGGTTTCTGTTTTGGCCAATACCGTACCATTACCTGTTATGCAAGGAAGGGTTTGGATTTGATCCGGGTATTGTTCAAGCACGTTATTGGAAATTTCAAATCGCTGGCCTGGAAAAAAATTTATTAAATTTGCGTAGAGGAAATAATTTACGGAATTTTTAAGTGAATCGAACTTTTGCGATGGTATTGGTACAGATTTTAAGAGAGGCAGATCTTGTGAAAGGTCTAAATGCGAAAGGATTAGAGAAAGTCGTTCCTTATTTCCATTAAGTAGCATTTGTTCCTCCAAACATGCTAATAGTTTTAAATAAACCCATTGGGTTTATCAAGGACAATTTTGCTCCCCTCTGATTCAAATCTAAATGGAACCTCTATTAGATGTTTTAGACGTTCTCGGATTTTTTGCTGAGTTTCCGGGGTGGCGAAAAACAAGATAAATCCGCCACCGCCCGCACCGAGAATCTTTCCACCAATTGCTCCAGCATCTAACCCAGACTGGTATATGTTATCGATTTTTGGATTGGTGACGCTATTAGAAAGTTCTCGTTTTAAAAGCCAAGAATCGTGAAGCAATTTCCCTAGTTCAAAAATAGATGCTGTAGGCCCTTCTATGATAGTTAAGGCCTCGTCTACCAGTTCTCGGATTTTTTTATAATGACTGCTGACGTTTCTAATATTTTTTATTTGGTCTGCAGCAACATCAGATGCGACTCTTGTGGCCCCAGTGAAGTAGAGCATAAAATGACTTTGTAGTTCCCGCAATTTTTCTGGGTTTAAGAGAATTGGTATTACGTTAAACGAATTATCCGTATTAAATTCAATTTTATTGAAGTTCCCGTGTGCGGCAAGGATCTGGTCTTGAACTCCCACGTTTTCTTTCATGATTTCATGTTCAAGATGTATGGCTAACTTGGCAAGTTCACTTTTTTCGATAGATTCACCTCTCAACGATTTGAGAGCGTTAACAAAACCTACGGTAAACGATGAACTGGAACCCATCCCGGTTTTAGCGGGCAAGTCGGCATCGTAATGAACTTCAAGACCACGATCTTCTTTAAAACTTTCAATAATAGCTCTTATAGCCGGATGCTTTATTTCACGGGCATCTTTCACTGTTTCTACGCGTGAATACACGATACGATATTTGTGAGGGAAAAATGGAGGTAAATACCTACAAGTTATATAACAGTATTTATCAATTGTAGAGGCTAAGACGGCCCCTCCATTTTCTCGATACCAAGCAGGGTAGTCTGTACCACCACCAAATAGAGAGACTCTTAGCGGGGTTTTGCTGATAATCACTCGATATATCCTCTTAAATTAAAAATGTGCGCACTTAAAACTAATAGGAATGAGCACACTTCTTTATTGAATCGCGTTATTTCTAATTTAATTATCAAACGGCTAAGTCAGAGGAGTTCTTTAGTTATGGACTAATAAAACCATAGAATGACAGCCCTCATTTCCTTTAATACATAATTTTATGAAATTAAATCAGCATCAAAACCTATTGTAGGGAATATCGTTTAAATACGGACTATAGTTCGTTTGAAAAATTATATTAAGAAAGTTGTTTTACTTCGTTATCTGCTTTTTTTCTCCAAAAATCAAGCAAGTGACTAATGCTCTCTTCGAAAGAGTATTCAGGTGCCCACCCTGTCTCATTTATGAATTTATCGACGCAAGGGATTTGCAAAGTTACATCGGAAGGTCTTAATAAAGTGGGGTCGCATCGGGTGGAAATAGAAGTTTTGCTCAAGGCAATAAGGCGTTCCAGAAACTCACCAACCTTCATAGTTGTTGTCCCCCCGATATTGTAAGCTTCTCCAGGGTTACAATAAAGAACGGTAAGCCAATAGGCTCGCATGGCATCACGCATGTCAACTATGGTTCTTACTGACTCAAGGTTCCCGTGGGTTAGTTCGTTTTGAAGGCCCCTCTCAATCCATGCTACCTGTTTGGCAAAGGAGCTTGCAAAAAGATCTGTTCGACGTGGGTTCAGGTATGTAAACATACGCGTGCGAATGATTTTCATTTTGTAACTGGTGAAATAAGTCCATCCGAGCAGGTCTTGCGTTGCTTTGGATACTGCGTAAGGGCTAGCTGGTTTCATAGGAGCATTTTCCTTTATAGGGACATCCTTTTTGTCCACCTGGCCATAAACTTCAGAGGTGCTGCAAAGTTGAATGATGGGATCTTGATGGGTCAAGCGAATAGCTTCAAAAAGGTTACTAGTGCTAAGGATGTTGTTGCTTAGAAATAAATTTGGGGTGACGAAAGAAGAGCGGACATTTGCAAAAGCTGCTAAATGAAAAATGACATCAGGACGAACCTTTTCTAAAACTGAGTAAACAGAACCGAAGTCCATAAGATCGGCTTCGTGGATATTGACCTTTGTGTGTATGTTTTTAAGATTTTTTCTGTTACTTCGGGAGTGCGCTAGTCCATGAATCACCACTTTTGGATGGTTATTGTATATGTATTCTGCGAGGTAGCTACCACCAGAACCGGCTATTCCTGTGATAAGGATTTTTGAAAAATTCATTGTCGATTTCTTTTAACTTTAGTATACAAATGTTGAATTTAATCTAAATTAAACTAATTCTTTTTTGTTTCAAACTCACCATATCTTTTTTACGGTTTTTCGGTTCGTCTAAAGTTCATTTTACTTTCCATGCTACTAGGGAATATGGTTCATGAAATAACCCTCCAAAAAAGAAGCGACGAACCTCCAGGATTTCTATTTTCCCTTTACCTTCTAATTTTTTAAGAGTTGGGAGGTATCCCTTGAGATAATTTCTTTTTTCATGATATTTAATAGCTAACTTATCGAACAACTGGTTAGGTTTATAAAGTTCAAAAATAGGCTCGATATGAAAAACAATTTGAGGTTTATTTTCTAAAAAGTATTCGAGGAGTGAATTGAAAGACATTCCCAGTTGTTCCATGGCATGCATAGTGATAATAGCTGTTCCCGAATCTATAGTTAGGTTTTCCCTTCCCTCTAGTGTGAGCATATTGAATCGGGCACCATCTATTTTTGCTTTAAGCTCTGTTGCAATAATTTTCAAAATTTCTTGAGAGGGTGAAGCCCAGTCGCATCCAATCAGTTTAGCTTTTGGGAATAGTTCATGAAGAATTACTAAATTAGTACCCGTGCCACATCCAAATTCAATTATTTTTTGGCAACCCTTAAGATATCTCTGGAACAAAATTCGGCTAATGGTGCTGAAGAAAACGTGTTCCATGCTTCCTTCAGAAACCTTAATATAGTTTCCTCTGAACCTTAGAGTATTATGCTGAAAATACTGGGGACGCAAAATTTCTAAACTTATCTTATCGTTTTTTACTTTTTCTAATATTTCTCCCCACCCTTTTTCCCAACGAAGAGGATCATTGATACCTGATAAGGGCAAACCTGTTTGCGTAAGTTTTTTTTGTACAGCAAGAATTATTTCGTCTTTCTCGCTTTCATCAAGGTTTCTATAACAAAACTTAGGAGAGGGGAAAGTGGCTAACGTATATTCTACATGATCAAGGTTGACTCCCGTAATTTGTGAATAATCATCATTGTCTAAAACTTTATTGAATTTTCTTTCTTCAGTTTTCGTCAATTTAACCTTTCCCGTTAATCTGTTCACTATAGGAGGTATTTGAAAAGCCTATAATTTTAAACTTATAACAAAAACTGAAAAACCTAGTCATTTTTGGTTTTTAAACGCTCAATTTTTCCAATAGTTTCAACGATCGATATGTATGGGTAATCCGCAGCGTATTTCTTGAGATTTTTACGAAAAAATTGCTGGTTTTTGAAAAGGTGCTCTATTGATGATTTTATTTTTTCTGGATTCAATTCGGTCGCGATACCCCAGTTGTTCTTTTTTAAAAGGTTAATAAAGAGAGGCAGAGCAGAATTTTCATTAATGAGAGGGGGAATTAAATTTTGCATGTAGTGCATAACTTTCCCAGGAGTGACAAATATTGAGTGATTATTTTCACTACTGTTAAGCAAATTGACCCCACAAAAACAATCTCTAATGAGCTCTTGCTCGGTTTCCATATTGATCCAACCGTGAAAATCTATTAAATGATCGAGGTTCTGTTCTCTGGCGTTCATTTGAAAGTTATCTCGCTTAGAGTTGTTGGGTCCGAATATCTTAAATCGGATACCATATTTTTCGTTTAGTTTGGGTAAAGTCGACAACAACATATTTAAACCTGATGCTTCTCGGATTTCGCCCAAAAAGCAAATATGTTTTCGATGGCTGTCGTTAGTACTACCATTAATTTGCATGGGGACGGGGAATGTGATTATTCCACGCTTGATCACATCCTTTCTCCAATGCTGTGTTCTTAGTTTTTTAACTTCAGGGGAAACATTGATAACTAAATCGTTTAACGAAACAGCTAGATAATCCGGATAGTAGAACAAAAAAAACGTAGCAGTGTATTTAATTGGTTCCTTTCTTGCGTTTACCAAGAACCAATCTCCTGCTTGATAAATTGTTTGTTGACAAAGGTCTAATTTCTTTGCGATTCCATAAACAGCAGCGATCAATGGGCTGTCCGTTACGCAAATTTTGGGCCGATATCGAGCGCATAAATACGCGGGTAACAAAATTTGTGTTAATAAAATACTATATAAACTGAACGCTTGCTGAAGAAAGTGGTTCTTGACTGAAAGGCGAAGTTTTATGGTAAGAGGAAATCGTTTTATATGGTCAGGTTTGTGATATAAGCGAAAATAATCAAAATCGCGGAACATTAATATGCAATTTTTGCTGTATGAAAGCGCGTCTCTGGAAAAAGCAATTTTGTCATATGAACTCCACTTAAGAGAAAGAAAATCTAATCGTTTGTTTTTCAAGATTATTTCCTACTTTGAAATTATCAAGTTTTCGGTTGTGTGCACTACAGGGATAAAGTTTTGTAAAATAGTGTGAGTAGAAACATTCCCAAAGTTCTTACGGGGAAGATTTTTATACCGGTTACGAAGTTTTTCTGCCCCAGGTCCAATTTGTCCAAACCAAGGGTATAAGTTGCCATTGACAACAAGTTTCCCAATATTGAAAAACCCAAATAGCTTGTGATTTTCTGTGTTGAGTATGAACTTGTTATAGAAAACCTTGAATTCCATGACATTATGGGGTGTTATTGTCGATTTATTGATGTTGGGTAGTAAAGGATCAATCCCTGAATATTGTTTCCCTTCTATGGAGTCAAACAAGACTTGGTAGTTTCCTGTGCCGGGTAAACTAAGGATTTTATATTCTAGTTTTTCATTGTTTATTTGTTTTCTAAAGATTTTATGTGAAGACGTTTCCTTGAATTTTCTGCTCTGAATGCCAGCATCTCCTAAAGATATCTCAGGTATTGCTTCACCTATCAACAAGGGAATCGTGCAAAATAAAAGGTATCCTGAAAAAATAACGGTACCAGTTTTGTGATGGTTATGGTTTTTTGTTGCCAATATGGTGAATAAGAGAAAGATGGATAGAAGAAATATATACAGAAGTCCAAATTTTTCGACAGATGATTTGAATATGTTAAAAAAGGGTACATTCTTGAACAAAAATAAGTAGATGGTTCCAAGAGGAGGAGCTGCCCCTTTCAAAAGAAATATAGCTATTAACATTAGAATTAGAATATGAATTAATAGTTTGCGTAAGTTTCTTTTTGCAAAGAAAACCCCAGAGACGACCAAAAATATTGGAACCAAGCAGATTAAATAAGAAAAAAAAGAGTGGAAGTAACTTCCCAAGAAGGATTGTTCTTCAGGTCCTACGAGATGGGTTAATGAAAGGCTTTTTGCCAATGGATTTCCCACTTCTCCAACTGTTGAAATTAACCAGTCATGTGCCAAATCAACCCTGTATATACCCAATGCGTTACCAACGCCTAAAAATAAATTGAGAAGCCACCAACAGTTGAAAAGAAGGAAAGCGGAAAACACTAGCAAGTACTTTTTGGCGACTTCAAGTAGTAAAAATTTCTCGTTGTAATAGTAGGAAATAATATATACGGCAAGAATGGATGATATGTTGATAATCGCATTTAAAGGGTGATTGGTGTAAGCAAAAGAGAAGAGGGCAGAAACAGACCCGTAATATAGGAAGAGCTTTAGGTTGTCATGGTAGTACCGTAAGACAACCCAAAAAAGAATAGGAATTAATGAAATAGAAAAGACATTCCACTGATTGAGGCTACTTAAAAAATGGATTGAAAATGGATTTACAACATAGAAAAGTGAGACAAGACAACAAAGGTGAGGCTTTATTTTTAACTCATTCGATATGAGATACATGCCCAGAAAGGGAAGAAAATATATCGAAAATATTAAGGAAAAATTTGTAAGAACATCGCTATGGAAAAGATTTTCTATTATTACTAAAAATAGCAGGTTGGTTGTGTTTGCTCCAGGCGATAAGCTGACACTCCCAAGGCCAAACCTAGAAACCCATTGGTGGGAAGCTATCTTTATATTTTCTGAGTAATCAAGAAGGTAATTTCCTTCGCCCCCAAGGACAATAGATCCACCGACATAGTAATGTGATAGACTAAAAGTTAGAGCTAGTGCAAAACCAAAAAGATAAGTAAAATGATAGTTGAAAATTCGCATTAAAACCAGTCTGAGTAATACATTTTACGGTCCATTCGTTTCAGTTAATTGTTCGGCCTTGAGTGCTCCTTGGGTTTTATGAACTTTTAGTTTGGCAAAACCATCGTTCTCGTTATATTTGTCCCACAGCATATTGATGACAGTTCGTTTTTTACTCATAAATTTTTTAATGGGCGAACTTAACGCTTTGCCAAGTTGGATAGTGTAACGTAGGTCTTCAAAAGATCTTATCTTCCTAGCAATTTGCAAAGGATTTAAGATATAGCTTCTTACACGGGCTTTGAAAAAATCGTGGTAGGCTTCGCTTAACATTTCTTCAATTTCTTCAGAACTACAATACTTTGTTTTTGCACCCCGCTGAGAGAGGGTTTCCCCAATTTTAGCAAAGTCATCCACTTCTTTAATAGTCGTCGGATCCATAATCGGGTCAAGGTTTAGCAGTCCTTCAGTCTTAAAGATCGAATAGACATCCGAGGCAGGGTGCGGCATCAATGCGTAAAATACTCCCATATCTGTACCACTCTCAATTGAATAGCGAATGGATTCCCTCATGTGTTCTTTTGTTTCATAAGGAAAACCGAGTATAAAGGTGCAGATTGTCCATAATCCAATTTTATTTGCGTGTTTTATCATTCTAGTTGCTTGTTTAAGAGGAACCTTTTTTTTAATAAACTGCCTAGTTTCTTCGCAACCAGATTCGATTCCAAAAGTAAGTCGGTAGCAACCTGACTCTTTCATTTTATCAAGAAGTTTCTCATTGAGAAGCCAGTGAGCAACACCATTTGGGGTGGTCCACTTAATGTCAATTTTTCTGCGAATGATTTCATCACAAATAGCGCCTAGCCTCGGGATGTCACGTCCAAGGTCATCATCTAAAAATGCAATTTCCCTAGCGCCATAAGTTTCTGACAGGTGAGCAATTTCATCAACAACATTAGAAGGGCTACGCCCTTCCCAGTCGCGACCCCATACGGCACGTACGGTGCAAAATACACATTTTTGAGGGCATCCTCTACTCGACGCCATGGCAATCTGGGGTTTGCGTATAGTAAACTCACTTAGGTTGGATTCTCTCAGGTAGAGATCCATTGGCAGAAGATGGCGTGCTGGAAAAGGTAGTTGATCAATCTGCGACATACGTTCCCTAGGCGGAGTCTTTATTATTTTTTCTCCATCACGATAAGCGATTCCGTTTATTTTATTGATTGGTAGGTTGCTTTCTAAGTTGTGCAGTAATTCTGAAAAAGTAATTTCACCTTCCCCTGCGACAACTAAATCTACGTTCTGGTCTTTCAAAACTAACTCTGGAAACTCAGAAGGGTGTGAGCCACCAAAAATAATTTTAAGATGAGGGTATTGAGCTTTAATTACTTTAGCGATGCGATGAGGGTCACCTGAATAAGCGGTCCACATATTGCTGATACCAATAATTTCTGGGTGGTAGTTTTCAATCGCGGTTAATATTTTTTCGTCGGATAATCCGTAGCGTATTGAATTTTTTGACTGATATTTATCGTGTCGCGAGCCTCTACCGTCTATGATAGACACCTCATGTCCTTTTTTTTCCAACCAAGCAGCAAGGTAAGCCAAGCCTAACGGCTGAACTACAGGAGGTATAGAAGTGTCTTCTCCGTAAACAGTAGTTGGGGGCCATATCAATAAAACACGCATATAAACCTTTTTTCGTTTAAGAGCTTGGATAATTTGTGGCTAACATTTTTTGTTAGATCGTAGAAGCCTAGGGTGATGGAACTAATATACCAAAAACTATGGTTCTTATTCGACATAAAGTTGGTAGAACTTAATTTGTCGAAATAGAGACGGGGTTATAAAAATTTTCTGAAATAAGAAGTTGTAAATATAATTAACTGACAAAGAGTTAGTGATGGGATTAATGCTTGATAGTTTAGTTTTTCTCTGAACAGCCAAGGGTTTCTAATAAACTTAATATAAGTTTCATAGTTATATCACTGCCTCATTTAAATAGTTTATTAGGAGAGTGCCTAGTAAAGATTTTTTAATCTTTTATAGGAGTGTCTCCTGTGAGTTGGTGGAAAATTTTTTGTGCTTGTTTATCCCAGTCCCACTCTTCATTAATGAGGTGTAAGGCTTCTTGGCTTAGAATTTGATAAGCATCAGGGTTGGTAAGCAAGTAGAGAATATTTTCAGAAAATTCATTAAAATCAAAACATCTAGTTTTAAGAATTCCTTTTGGGTAGTACGTTTTTAAGGCTTCTAGATCAAAAGATACTCCCGGCAAACCCCAAGCCATTGCTTCTGCGGCTGCCATGCCTCCACTATCATAAGTGGCGGGATGGAGAACGATTTTACTTTTTTTAAAAATATCAAACTTTCTTCCACCACTCAGAAAGCCTAAAAGGTCGACATTGTTTTGGATTTTAAGTTGACCTATTAACTTTCGTGTTTTTTGCTCCAGTGGGCCTACGCCAATAATTGCCAAACGACGATGAGGTTGCTTCTTGCAAACTTTTTCCCAGATTTGAATCAATTCTAAAATGCCTTTTTGATAATGAAATCTCCCAACAAAGCACGCATCGTAAGGCCTTTTATTAGAGAATATAAATTCTTTTGATTTAAAATATTCTTTTGCGAGTAGCACATCCACGCCCCCTCGAACTACAATGACTTCATTGGTAGATCTTTTTTTTGTGATAAATGAATTGACATCTGGTTGACTGGTTACGAAAACAAGGTCAGCAAAATTTTTAATTAGATAATAAGCGGGTAACTGGCTAAGCCAATAAGTTAAACCAAGCAACCACTGCGCTCCTTTATAAGGTGATTTTCGATCCCACGGTTTAGGAGCGAATAGGTAAAAACTAGCTACCCATTTAATATCCGGGCGTCTTAATTTTAAAATAAAAGCGGGAATAGAGTCTGGCAAAAAATCAGAGGACGAAAGGACAATGTCTCCCTTGTTGATTGTTATGCGGAAGGCATGAAAAGCACTCAAAATTACTCTATATATTCCATCAATAAGATAAAATCCGCTAAAAAAATCAGAAGACCATATTCTTTTTTTATCAAGTTCTAGTCCTTCCTGACGACAGATTTTGTCTCCTTCCATGGAAATAAAAAAAGAAATATGTAATTTTTTCAACCATCTTCTAGTTAGTTCTATTAAGATTTTGTCGCCCCCGCTTAAGGCAGTTCCCTGCATCCAATTGGCAATGATTAGGAGGTTTTTCATTGTATTATGGTTTGATAGTTTGATGGGGAAGCTTAGGTTTGTGGTTGAAGAGTCGAAATGAACTGCGGAGAAAAAGAAAAGCTACGCATAAAAAAAATAAACTAATGCTAAAAATGCCACCCATATAAAATAATCGCTGGGGCCAAAACTCAAGCACCATTTCAAAGTCGATGGTTCCGTTTGAGTTTAGTTGGTAGTAGCCTGTATCCATTTTTTTGGCTGCTGGCAGACTTCGTATAAAGCTTGTTTTTATCCACCAGCTATTTGCAAAAGAATTAATTTCCCAGTGGAGGGAGTCAGGCCATTGGAGTGCTTTGCTGCTTATTGTTGATTTAGCCGTTTTATCTAGTGGAGATTTCAGCAAACAGTCAGTGATTATTTTTTCATTTTCCACGCATTTGAAAATGATTTTTCTCGGGAACCAAGTCTCTTGGATTTGGTTAGCCGGAAGATTATTATTTTGAATAGATCCAAAGTAGTTTTTAGATATAAATTCAATTTTGTTAGCTTTCTCAGGTTTTCCAATATTTTTGAGATCAGTAACCAACCTATCAAGAGTTATCTCGTTAGAATTTTTATTCAGTTCAGTTACCCATCCTAGAGATAAAAAGTCTTTTAACTCTTCCGAACTCGCCTGAATATGCATATTTTCCTCTGAAACATTATACTTAGACAGAAGTTCAAGAGGTGTCTTACTAGGGGGAGAAAGGGGATGGCTTGTCCATGGCAAGAGATATGCCTTCCAACCTGAATTAAACGTTTCGCTGAAAATAATGGGAAAATCTCCGTTAGCGCCGTGTATTCGAAGCCGATATTTAGTAGGGTTGATTTTTCGGAATTCGATCTGCGGTTTTTTAATTTTTCTTTGGGAGAATAAGTAGTGGGTTGGTTTGTTGGTTTCTTTATCCGCAATAATTATTTCAGACAAGCGAAACTTAGATAAGGCGAAGCGTATTATTTTCAACTTAGAAGGGTTCTGCTCAACAAAAATGACCCCTGACCCAGGTTTAAATTCGGCGAGCTTTGATCCAAGTACTAGCTTTTCGAATGGAGTTCTTTCTTTAGTATTGTTTGCTTGAGTTTGGCCAGCGTATAGAAAAAAAACCGTAAAAAAAGAAACATTGCAGATTGTAAGATAACTTCTCAAAACTTTCATTTAAATGCAGTAATTAAAGTTTGCATTACATGTTCGCCGGGGTATTTTCGTGCTAATCCCCTCACCTAAATACTTCCCTGAAGTTTATGTGAACTTTTGTGGTAAATATTTTTTGAATTCGTAATAAAGGCTTGTCGCAGATGGTAAGTCGTTTTGTTAGGGACTGCGAAAGCTCCAAGTTGATAGAAGTAAGCACTGGTGAAGATGTCAATAATGTAACCTAATCGGATAGAAAGTAATTATTGACCTATTTTCGTCTGATTTCTAGTAGTATTTTGTGATTAAGTCGGCGTTGCGTTTGGAATAGTGTTCGAGAGCGTATTTTCTACAAAAAGAACGCATTTTTTTTAAACGATCTTCGTCTTCGTATAACAATTCTATGGAGCGTCTAATATTTTCATGTGTTGGTTCTACCAATAGGGAAATCGTATTATCTAATGCTTCTGGAATTCCCCCTCGTTTGGAGCCTATCACAGGTGTTCCGCATGAGATCGCTTCCATAGCAACCCGCCCTAATCCTTCTTCGTAAAGGGATGGGATGCAAAATATATCAGCGCTGCTATGATAAGCTGGCATATTAGAATTTTGGACTTGCCCTAAGAAGTGTAGATTAGATAATTGATTTGATAAATGTTTCAGAGTGTTCTCTAGCGGGCCATTACCTATGAATATGAATTGAATATGCTCCAATTCTCTTGCGATAGCGGCCAAGAGATTTACCCCTTTAATTGGGATGAGCCTGCCAGCAAACAGAACAGTAAAGCCATTATTAATTCCGATTTTATTTCTAGCTTCTTTTTTAAGCATGGGTTTGAACTTTTCAGTATCAATCCAGTAGCGGTACCTTTTCAAGTTGCCTTTCCCAGTTTTAAGTCGATCAAATTGATTTATTACAGCCTTGGACATGCCTAAGGCAATTTCAGCATTTTTAAGAATTAGTCGCGTTGCACGTTTAGCTAGTTTGTTCTCGCCTATTTGTGGGTAGACGGCATGCAAGCTTATTAGAAGTCGTTTTTGAAAAATTATTTTTAATACGATTCCAATTACCCCGGCGTTAAGGCCTTGGGCGTGTATTATGTCTATTTTTTTGGAGTTGGTAGCCATAAAAAAAAGAGACCGAACAAAAAGATATGGCGTGAGATACAAAAAATCAAAAACGGGATAATTTTCCAGTTTGTGAAACAAGTTTTTTCCAAACCACTTATAGCGATTGATTTGTATGTTGTTTCCAATGAGTTCACTTTTTTTCCATGGGATATTTGCTGTTGTGATAGGGGAATATGTTTGCACAAAAACCTTGTATCCTTTTTCATCAAGGATTGACACCAAGTTATCAAGGTGAGTTTCAACTCCACCAATATTAGGACTGAAGAAGGGTGTTAAGATCAACACCCCCTGTTTACTTTTATTCATGAAAAATTTCTTCGCTAAAATTAAACCCTATCAAAACGTTCAGCAAATAGATCCCAGGTATCAAGAGAGGTTTTTAAAATAAATGCATTCACTCACCTTTTTCTAAAAAAGCACAGAAAATCGATACCAAACACTCGTTTGCTTTCGGAGGTAGGGATCGCTTGTTCCTGGCATGTTATGACTAATTCTATACATGGTAAACCTTGTGTAATTATGAAGGAGTTGTTGAGGTTCCAGCACTCGATAAAAAAGATACTCACAATATGACCTGTTCTACTCCAATTTAATTATAAAGGTAATATTCTTCAGTGCTTATAATGACTATAATCGAAAACACTCCTCCGATAATTTAGCACATGATACGCTTCATGAAACCTAGGGGGGATTTTCTAAATGTAAGGAGGGTACAGTGATCGCTAAGCTAGAAACTTGTAGAGTTTGTAATGGGAAAAGAGTGAGAGCTTTTTCTGTAATTAAATTTGGATACTAGATTTTATTGAACGATCATTCTGTCTGTCTGAATACAGTATTGTATGGTTCTTACAACCGAAATATGGAACTAATCATGACTTAAATCTATCATTAAGAAAATATTTCCACTAGTATTTCTCCGAGTTTGCAACTCAAACTTTTTCGGTGGTTAAAATCATCGGCGCTAAAATTAAGCATTAGCAGTTTTTGTCATTCCCGTTAATAAAGCATGAGGAGCCATTTTTATAAGTTTTAAGTCTGCCTTGAATCGATCGCCGCTGATTATCCAATGCCTTAGCCGAGAAAATGCCCATTGGGGACGTAAGTAATGTTTTAGATAGGCGCGTTTTTTAGAATCTACCATATACTGATGTGTCAGTTCACCTGGGACTACGTAGGGCCATTTATCGTTGAATGTTTCTTTGTCGTCCCAACCGATTCCTTGCGCAAATTTATCGAATAAATCGTATTTTATAATTCCTTTTTCAATTGCATAGTCGTAAATTTTTGTTCCAGGAAAGGGGATGGTAAGGTGAATTCCTATAAAATCTGCTCCCATTTTTCGGCCTATTTGAACAGTTTTTTCAACATCCTCCTTGGTTTCAGTTGGGAAGCCCACCATAAGGAAAAGCCATGTTTGAATTCCGTATTTCTTGGATAATTGAATAGCCTCATAAATTTCTTCATCATCCACCTTCTTGTCTATGACTTCATTTCGTATTCTTTCGCTACCTGACTCTACCCCAAAATATAAATCATGGCATCCTGCGGCCGCGAGTTTGGAAATAAGTTTTTCGCTAATTATATCGATACGAGTCATACCACTCCACCGAACTCGAAGGCCGCGTCTTAGGATTTCATCGCATAGTTCAATAGATCTCTTTTCGTGTAATGTGAGCACATCATCAGAAAAACTGTAATATCCATTACATGTCTCATAAATGGATTCCATTTCATCTACAATGTTTTTCGCAGAACGGTACCTAACTTTATGCTTAATAGACGGGATACTGCAAAAGGTACACTTAAAAGGACACCCTCGACTTCCCAACATAGTCGCGGTAGGCAAGGCCGATTTCATACCGTTTTCCGTGCCTTCGTAATTTTCTTGTCTGATGAGATGCCTGGCAGGAAAAGGTATTTCGTCGAGATCTACAGCTTCTCCATGCAAGATACCCTTTACCATCTCTCTATTTTTCAATTTGAGGTAGGCATCGTAAAGGGTTTGCTCGCCCTCCCCAACAATACAAAAATCAAAACCGGTATCGACTCGGTTAAAGAATTCAGGATCGCAATTTATATGAGCTCCTCCAAAACAAACAGGAATATTTTTATACTTTATTTTAATAGCACGAACGATTTTGATTGCTGATCTTACCGAGGCGGAGGTTGCTCCAATCCCAACTAGCGTGGGTTGTTCCAATTCAATAATGTCGAGAATATCTTCCTGAGTCAGTTTGTCTGGTGTGACATCAAGAATTCTTACAGAAAGACCTTGTTTTTCTAGAAATGATGCAAGGTACATCAACCCCATTGGATAATTTGAAAATTCATCACCCGACGAGCGGAAAAACACTTCTCCTTTTCGAAATACAACAAGGGGCGCGTGTATTAAAATAATATCTGCCATACCGCCTCACATAATATTTTATTTGTGTTTTGTGGTACCCAAAATTTTATGCAATAAACATGTGCATTGTATCAAGAGTTTTATTTTTTAGTCACAAAATTATATGTAACCGATTGGGTATCAATCCAGTAGCGGTATCTTTTTAAGTTACCCTTCCTAGTTTTAAATCGAATTACTTGATTCACTGCGGCCTTGGTTATGCCTAAGAAAACTCTAGCACTCTCGAGAATTAATCGGCATAACTAGCCGATTTATTAATAGCTATTTGTGAGTAGAAGGCGTAGAAACTTTTTAGAAGTCTTTTTTTGAAAAATTGTTTTTAGGGCAACTCCAATTATTCAGGCATTAAGCCCTTGAGCATGGATTATGTCTATTTTTGCGAGTTGGTAGCCATAAAAAAGAGACAGAACAAAAAAGATATGGCGTGAGATACAAAAAATCCAAAACGGAATGATTATCCAGTTTGTGAAACAAGCCCCACCCCATGGAGTGTTTTCTGTTGTGAGGGGTGAGTAAGCTTGGACAAAAACTCGGGATCCTTTTTTATCAAGAATTGACACCAGATTGCCAAGGTGAGTTTCAACTCCACCAATGTTAGGACTGAAAAACGGTATTAAGATTAATATCCCCTTTTTACTTTTATTCATGAGAAGTTTCTTTGCAAAAACTTTAGCCCTATTAAAACTCTTAGCAAATAGATTCCGGGAATCAAAAGAGGTTTTTTTAATAAATATTTCCACTTACCTTGTTCTAAAAAAACACCAAAAAATCGATACCAAACTCCTGTTTGTTTTTGAATGTCGGGATCATTTGCTCCCCATTTCTTAATGTAGCTGTTCAGGCTTTCGGAGTAGTATTTTTTTTTAGCTAGATATATTTGTAGGTTAAATTCCGCTTCATTATGGAAAATAGAATTCCACTTTCCACCGGGATCAACACCCTGTTCGGTAATAAAACGTTTATGTTTCCATGAATTTGCTCCAAGATACTCTGAAGAAGAAGGCAACAGCCCAATTCTCCCGATTTGTTTTATTTTTTTATCGATATCCCAGTCTTCAGGACCGCTCAAAGTTTCGTCAAATCCTCCTACTTTAACAAAAGTAGATTTTTTGAAAAAACGGGCACCGTCAATTACTGTTCCATTATAAAAAGAGCGTTCAAATCGTCTAACACGGGTAAAATATTTTGTTCCTAAAACGAACTCTGGGATATGGAGCGCTATCCAATTTTCATTTTCAGCCATAGAGACACATGCTTCGGTAGCCTTAGGCCCTAGAATCATGTCGGCATCCAAGAACATGACGTATTTTCCACTAGCAATTTCAGACATTCCATAGTTACGTTGTGTTGATCTTTCCAGGCCTTTATTGAAAACCTTGTCAGTGAACTTTAATGCGATTTCAAAGGTTTTGTCAGTAGAATTATTATCGACTACGATAACTTCTATATTGGAATACGTTTGTTCGGTTATAGAAACCAAACAGTTTTCGATATTATTTGCTTCATTTTTTGTGGTTATAACTATTGATACGAGTGGACGAATCATTACTGTCAGTGGTCTGATCTAGGAGTTAAAGGCGTAGTATTTTTATTGTTTTGTTGTTTGGTTAGGTTGAAAATATGTTGCCTTACTCTACGGATTGCTCGGATGCTATAAGTAAATAAAAACTGCCAGTCTCTTTTTTTGAAGTGACATAGAAACTCGATTTGTTTGAAAATAAATTTTGGGTGAAAAGCAATGCCGTACATTGTTCGAATTGCATCATAATAATCGGTATGAGGAATGGGTGTTTTGACAATAAGTTTGCTCATGTCAAAATCGTCATAATCATTAGTTAAAAGCATCTTTTGGTCTATGCACTCTTGATGATATGGGGTGAAATCAATGGGAGTGCATATGGTTACTTGAAGGGTTCGGGCTATCCCTTCAAACATAAATCGTTTAACAGTTTCGATAGTTTTATTCAACTGCTCTCGAGTTTGCCAAAAATATCCGACCATTATGGTTAAGTGAGGCGAGAGTCCATATTTGGTATATAATTTTAAATTTTGTTCCGAATCTTCCGGCCCGTAACCCTTGTTGAGGCGATGAAGGGTTTCTTCATCAGCAGCTTCTAAGCCTACAAGAACAAAGCGGAAGTTGGCTTTAGCCAAGAGGGAAATAGTATCTTCGTCTAGATATCCGAATCTAGTGTTGAAGCCAAAATAACAATCCTTTTTGTGCAGGCCTCGATCAATGATACCTTGAGCGAATTCCCTGGCTTCAGTTCCGCGGTACCAAACCCCAGAGTCGTCAAATATTTCACGTGCGCCATAATCCTCTATCAGCCTTTGATACTCATCAAGGCTTTTTTGTACTGACCTCATCGAAAATGTTAAATCTGGTCCATTGTATCGGCAAAACGAGCATTTCCCAAACATGCAGTCCCTAACAACGCTGGTCGCATAGGTTCCTGGCGTTTGCAGAAAGTTTCCGTTTTCATAGGCGTAGTTTTCCCACTGAACTAAATCGCGATCAACATCAGGTGATAGATCGAGCGTCTCAACTTGCTTAAAGTTCCCGGTATCAAGAAACTTATCTTCATCACGACGAATAACAAGCCCTTCTATTTGACAGTTTTTTCTCCAGTGAGCATTTCTATCAATGTAGGGAATGAATTTTTGTAGGACAAAGTCAATGTGATTGCTCCTTAAAATAACATCTGTGTCACTGTTTCTAAGAGTTTCCTGTGGTTTTCTCATTGAATGATATCCCGTCATTATTACTATGCAATTAGGGAGATCTAATTTTAGTTTATTTATTGTTTTCCAATAAAACTTCATGACAGGAGTTGTACTCTCAAACACAATTACATCTGGAGATGCTTCGATTAAGTTACGGTACCAGCAGTCAAAGGTTTTGAGTTGAGAGTTTCCATCATCCCAAAGAACGTTGTAGCCCATATTTCTAAGCCAAGTTGCGGCTTGTCCTTGAATAACCGGTAAAAGGTAAGTCGGTTTCATAAAGAACTGGACATTTCTATTTTGGGAAACCATGGCTTTTTGGCCATCTGAATTTATTATGGGTGGATATGAAAATGCGATTTTCATGACATAGATATTTTAAGGGATATCAGATGAAAATGGATTTTAAAATAAAAACTCAAAAAAAAGCTTCGGTGAAAATATGGTTTCCTGAAACATTTTTTTTTCGAAGTATTTCATATGCCTCTTGAATCATTTTCTGGTTACCGCAAATGTAAAAAATACTTTTTGTGTCGACTGGTATTTTGGGAAGATGGTCTGTGAGTCTACCGTGGAACCCTGTCGACTTTTCTCGACTAATGCAAGTCGTTATTTTTAAGGGATGGTATTCATCGTAATCGTAGCGTTCGTTCAAGAACCGAATTCCGTTGATGATTTGATAATCTAGATTTGGATGGCTTCTAATAAATGAATGAAAAGGAGCAATTCCAGTGCCTGTACATATAAAACAAAACTGAATCTGCTCCACTTTTATAGGGTCAATCACAAATGACCCGTAGGGTCCGTGTAGATTAATTTCTTCACCTAAGGCCACTTTTCGTAAGGAAGGGGAAACGGTTCCCCCCTTGACCTCTTTAATGAGGAACTCTAAATAGTCATCGTTTTCTCCTGAGTAAATAGAATACTCACGATTGACCCCACTATTTTTGAGCCCTAAATTGAAGCATTGCCCGGCCTTAAAAGATAATCCTTTTCGCTCTAAACGTAGAGCATAGGCAGTAGTTGATAGGTTTCTAATTTCTAGTACTTTATGCAACACTGAGTTATTTCAAACTGGTTGGCCGGCAAACCTTGAGAGTAAAGATTTATCTGCCTAGTTTGCTTTTTAAATTTTTAGTGGCAAAACCTTGGATAAACTTGATGCCATACCAAAGATGAGAGACCAATATATAAGGCATTGTAGCAAATGCCACAAGGATACTTTCATAACGGCATATTTGTTTCCAAGAAATAGCTAAAGCTGCTAAGTAGAAGCCCCAGCCCCCTAGATAAAGTATGTATATTGAGTGTGATAAAGTCGACAGGAATAGCCCAGTTAAAACAAACATAACCCACAGAGTAGGGATAAAATATATGACCCTGCGGGAAGTTTCTGGAAATTTTTTGGCAAAATGCCCTCGGTGTAAACCGTAATTTCCGATCTGATATAGGTGTTTATGCAACCCACTACGTCGATGGTGCCAAACAACCAATTCTGGCACATAAAGAATTTTTTTGGATGTTTTATTTATTATTTTTAAGCAGAAAAGGGTGTCTTCTCCGGGCCAGAACTTTGATCCAAATCCAGCCACTTGATTGAAAACCGGTTTTCTAACGATAAGGTTGACGGTTGGCCAGTCATCTACCACCTTGCTTGGCGGACAGGGTACATAGCGCTCTGGGAAACCACCAGAGATTCGACTTAAAAATACTGACCCAGAAACACGAGCCCAAAAAGGATCCGTTTTTGGAGTGACTGCTGGCCCACCAATAGCACCAATTTCTTGTTTTGTTTTGAAAATTTTAATAGCCACGCTCAACCAATCCGACTGGGGATATGCATCGTCGTCAATAAAGGCAAAAAATAGACCTTTAGCTTTTTCAGCCCCAAGGTCTCTTTTAACGGCAGGGTTTACTCGTCCAGTAGGGCATATAATAACAGGTAGATCGCGAAATTCTTCGATCAGCGTCATCTCATTGTCTGGAAGAAGAATCAGCTCAAACTCTTTAAATGTTAGTTTTCTTATAAACATTAAACACTCTTCTAGATTATAAGACCAACTTTTGAATGGTATGATGATGGAGAAAACAACTCGTTCGTTTTTCATTTTTCAATCAAAAGAGGCTGGATAGGTGGGCTCATTAGAGTTAGTTTTATTAAAGGGTGCCTATCTTTAATCACTTTCGTGGTCCTGTGAGGGTCTCCAGAATATACTGTAAACATCGTACTTATGCCTAAGACATCTGGGCCGAAGTCTTCCGCTTGTCTTAACATTTCTTCATCAGAGACACCAAACCTAGTGTAGGTTGGAGTGCGTGTGATACCTTCGGGAGCCTCTACCGTCAAGAATGTTAACTGGGTGCTCTAAGTGTATTGCAAAATAAGCTAGACTAAGAGGTTGAACGACAGGAGGCACAGATGGGCCATCACCGTATATTGTGGTAGAGGGAAAGGTCAGCGGGACCTTCTCCAAACTCCTTTTAAACTTAATAGTTGTTTTCTTACTCATTAAGAGAAACTTACTTAGATGATAAAGTTGAATACTAAATCCACCGATTAACACTTTTAGCAAAAGTAAACAATTTATAGTCGATTGGAAGTTGAAAAAACTTATATTTCCATCGTAGTCGAGCGATAAAAGATGCAGTTTGGAAAAAACAAATAAAAATCGCCCGAAAAATTTTATTTTTTATTTTTACTTTCGCCCATACGATAGTATCTGAATCCAAAAACATAAAAATATAATTCGAAATCATGGGAACCAGGCGACCTTGACTTTTATTAACCCAAGGAACTGGTCTTTCAAAGTAGGTAATTTTACCCCATTCTATTAAATTCTTAGGTTCTTTAAAGCCAAGGCGGATGGAATCTTCATACATTGAAGTTCCTGGGTAGGGGCAGTAAATAAAAATCTGGGCCCTATGGCGTTTATCTTTAGATAAGATTGTGTCAAACATCTGTATATTTGATTCAATTTGGTCATCAGTTTTTTGAGTTAGTTCCTTAATAGAATGATTGGCAAGAGGCAAACCTACCATCGAACCGAAGACAACTTTGATTCCATATTTATGACACCTGTCGGCGAACCGGTAATTATCTTCGACCACTATTTCCTTGGTCATGGCCTCAAGAGTTTCATCATCGCCCGATTCCGCTCCGCAGAATATGCTGTAAGTCCGTGTTTCTCGCATAAGCTCCCATAATTCATCATCAGCATCTGCTAACTGCTTAGACCGACCATCGAGGTTCCCTAACCTAACTTTAACGCCTCTATCTAACATTTCTCGAAAAATTGCTTTAGAGCGTTTAATATTGGCGAAAAAAAGACTATCGTAAAAGCCTATCGCATCTACTTTGTATTCTTTTTCGAGTCGTTCGAAGTCGTCTACAACAGACTTTGCGTCTAAGCCGACCCACCTTTGATGGTACACCGAAACTTCGCAGCAAAACCCGCACTTGTAAGGACATCCATAGCTCGAAACATAGCTGATTGTTCTTTTTCCGAACTCGCTTGGATAAAGACATTTTTCGACATCAACTAAATGATAAGGTATTTGAGGTGATCCCTCCATTTTTTCCAAGGGTCTGTCGGGATTGGAAAATATTTGACCATCTTCCTTCCAATGGATTCCTGGCATATCATTAAAATTTCCACCTTCGTCAAGTTTTTTAATCACTTCGTAGAATGCTTTTTCACCCTTACCTTTTACAACAATATCTATATAGGGATTTTCTAATGTCTGGGCTGGGAAAATGGACGGGTGGTAGCCTCCCCAAATAATTTTTATATCTTTATTTGCCTGTTTGGCAACACGGCAAGCTTCGAGTCCTCCCAATATTTGATAGCCTGTCAAAGACGAAATCCCTAAAACTCGGCTGTCTTTAGCAGTTTCATGGATAATATCCATGTGGTTATCGTATAAGTTGTCAGCCACAATTTTTATTTTGTATCCTTCTTTGTCAAGAACTTTTGATGCGCAAAGTAGTGACAATGGGACGTCGGTCGTTTTTCGTTCAGGCTCGGGGCTTGGATTATAGAGAAGAATAGTTTCTTTTATCATAGTAGTAATTCTTAATTAGAAAACTCTATAACCTTTTTATGACAAATGTTTAACCACATAGGTGTTAATTTCAGCTGTTTGAACTGAGAACATTAATAGTAAATCCCGCATTATAAACCCAATTAGGAAAAAGTATAAAATAACATACCTTGTTTATTATCGGAACTTTTGTGCTCAAACATTTGTGGGTACTTGTCGTGAAATCATGCCAGTTGTAGACGGCATTGCCCGAATACCCAATAACTTTAAGTTCTTGATGGTTTCTCAGTTGTTTTAGGCTAATTTGGTTATAATGAAAAAGGTGTCAACAAGGTGAAACCTTTTCTCACGAGTTAGTCGAAAGCCAAGGTTATTTCTGTTAGGGATCTCAAAAATAAAGACTCCATTTTTGTTTGAAGACGAATAAATCCACTAGAGAAATGCAGATGGATCTTTTATTTGCTCCAGCACATGCCACATTCTTATAATGATATTAGATTATTTCTAATAAAATGAATGAATTGACCGACAAAGCTCATGAGGCTTGCGGTATAATATCGGTTCGGTTGTATGTTTTCCAAGAGGTTAGAAGCCGATGGGATTTTTAAATCAGTTGTTTTTTGATTAGTTTAAATTCTCTATTTGAGGGTGAAGTTGATGGCATTAGAAGCAGGGTATGTTTCGGGAAATCTATTGAAGGAAGTTCCACCGAGAGTTCCGCTTAAATGTATCGATCCAGTTGTGGCCCTAATGGCTCCTCCTTCAAGAATGATGAATCATTACCGTCCTCCCTTGGCTTTGATGTATATCTCGGGTTATCTCAAAAAAAATGGAATTAAGACTCAAATTATTGATTCAATTCTAGAAGATCAAATCGTCCGAGACCAATCTTTTGCCTCTAATCGAAAAAATTTTTTCAGGATGGTGGAAGATAATATGATCAGCCAAATTAAGAAAATTGAAACTGACGTGATTGGTATCACCTGCTATACGCCTGAAGTTGACGAGGTTGAAAGATTAGCTAGAAGAATTAAAGAAATTAAGCCTGATGTTAAGATCGTTGTTGGAGGGATTCACCCAACTTTGTATCCTGACGATCTGCTGAATGAATCCTCCGATGTTGATTTCGTTGTTTTTGGGGAAGGGGAAATTACTCTTTTAGAATTAGTTAAGGAAATTAGATCAGATAGCCCTACTTATTCTAGGTTAAATGGTATAGGTTTTTTGAATTCTGAGACAGGTAAAAACCTCATTACACCAAGACAACTACTTGACTACGAGCTAGATTCGATTTCATACCCAGATTATGAAGGTGTAGATATGGATTACTATACCAATGCCTCACCCTATTCTATCCGAGGAGTATTTAGTAGGAGCATATACCTTCTTGCTTCTCGCGGATGCCCTTCAGCTTGTACTTTTTGTGTAGCCCCAGAACTCAGAGGGTTTAATTTTAGCAGTGGTATAAAACAAAATGCCGGTGTTCGTCTTCGTTCTCCTGAACATCTTTTTAAGGAGGTAATGGAACTAAACAAACAATATCATATTGATTCTTTCTATTTTATAGATGATTTATTTACCCTGGATCGAGATTTGGTTTTTGGATTTTGTGAATTAATGATCAAAAATAAGGTGAACTTGGTATGGGGTTGTTCCTCAAAGGTAAATACAGTCAACTATGAATCACTGAAAATTATGAAGGAGGCAGGGTGTATTCAAATCGACTTTGGAGTTGAAAAAGCCTCTGACGAGCAAATGCAGCTATTGAAAAAAGGCACTAAGGTTCGAGAGGTTAAAGAAGCATTTAAGCATTGCCGGGAACTAGGAATACGCTCCTTTGCCAATATGTTAATTAATACACCGGGTGAAGCAAAAAAAGATTTACAGGATACAATTGATCTATTGGAGGAAATAAAACCTAATATTGTCACAATAAATATTTTTACTCCTTACCCTGGTACTGAAATTTATACCGATACTCATGAAGCTATCACTCGGGATGAGTACCACCTATTTATGGAGGATTGTTCGCTATTGCCAGAAATGTATCCAGAAAAGTTTAGGTTTGCAGTGCATGAAGAGAATTTAAAGGAGTTCAGTATCTCTAATATGCATAAATACAATAAAATTTTGCCTACCTTGGCAATTTTTTTAAACCCTAAATATTTAAAGAGCTTGATTTATTCAAAAAATAAAATCAACTATTTAAAACAGATGAAAATTTTAATCAGAGAGTTTGTGGTTCAAAAATTTCATTGGGTAGATTTTTCAACAAATGATTTCCGTTGTGAGGGAGAGAAGTCCCTTATTGAGGGCAAAGAAAAGATCTACCATGCATCCACCAGTTCCATTACTTAAGTTTTTTGCTGGGTTTGCTTAGTAAATGATCTCGCGCATATTTTTTATGAAATTATTTGTGCAAAAGATATCAGCGCGTTTTTCACAAGTGTCACGCATAGAGAGAGCTTGTCTCGGGGTCATTTCTTTTATTGCTCGAATCAATTCCTCGGGAGACGGGTCAGGATTTGTAAGCCAGCCAGTTTTACCGTGAATTAAGGTTTCTAAAAGCCCTCCTTCACCTGCTCCGATTACAGGTTTTCCTGCTGACATAGATTCCACTGGAGACATCCCAAAGTCCTCATCTTGTGGAATATAAATGGTGGAGATTGCATTGCCAATCAGTTGTTGTAGTTCCTGTTCGTTTACGTCTCCCGTGAACTGAATATTATCAAATCCTTTAGCAAGTTGTCTTAGATGCTTTTCATCGGGACCTGTAGAGGATACGATAAGGCGTTTTTCAGGAAGTTTGGAAAATGCCTTAATGATTATATCTACTCGCTTGTATGGTGTGAGTCTAGCAGTGGAAAGATAATAGTCATCTTGGCCAACCCAACGAAATTTGTCTAGATCGCAAGGAGGATAGATAACGATAGACTTTAATCCAAAATATTTTTGAATCCTATTTTGAACATTTTTAGAGTCAGTTATGATTACATCCATTTTACGAATAGCATTTTCGTACAAAGGTTGAAAGAAAAAATTATGCATAACATGAGCAAGCTTTCCTAGCAATGATTGGGATGCAAGGTGATCTTTCTTGAGATCATAAATTGATCTCGGTGGGGTGAAGCAGTAGTATATATTTTTCCCTTTTGGATGGTTTGCTGCTGCTAGTAGAGAGTTTTGCCCCGTATAAATGACATTTTTATAGTCGCCTAAGAACTTTGTTTTCTTGTGAAAAGTGTGAAGCCTTTTGATAGTTCGCCAAAGCGGCAAACTGGATTGAGATTTTAAATTGATAAGGCGTCCTGGTAGTTTATTCAAGTCGAAAGAGTTTTTCTTTATATACCCAAAAGCTAAATCAGCCTCTAGTTCTCGGCATAGAATTTGGACCAAGCGTTCCCCCCCTCCCTTAAAGGCAAAGGCGTCATGCAAAATGACTGTGTCAGAGGATTTCATTGTTTTAAATCTAGTTTTCTACGCCAGATGCATATTCCTGCCCCAATTAGAATCATCAAGAGAACTTCTGTGACGATAGTTCCAATAGCTGCTCCCCTTGCTCCCATAGATGGTATCAGGTAGAAGTTCAGCCCTATATTAGCCAAAGCTGCCACACATGTGATTTTGGCATAAAAATTTTCTCGGTTAATTGCCAATGTGGCCTGAGTTAATACTAAATTGGGAATCATGAATAAAAAAGAAATTAAAAGAAGGTTGAAGAGGGGAGATGCATCTATAAAACTTGCGCCGTAACATAAACTTAAAATCTCTTTACTAAAGAACCAGCCTGCGGGGATGATCACGATGGGAGAAACGGTACTGAAGAAAAATAACTTTAAAATATAAGCTATGAAGTTGGTCGGAGAGTTTGCTCGTATCCTCATTTCCCGAAATAAAACGGTTGCGAATGGGAGGTGCATAAATATAAGCCCCTCTAACAAACGAGATCCTGAAGAATAGAAACCGACTTCTTCTAACCCACTGCCGAGGTGACGGAGCATGACGATATCTATTTTAAAATATATCAAAGTAGCTATATCAATTATTAAGAGAGAACCTAGTGATTTGTAAACATCAGGGTTAAGTTTTTTGAATAAAACTTTTAGCTTGCAGCTTGCTGGGCGTAAGAAGAGAGCAATACCATACCCCACTATCGTTCCCCCTAAGATCGTTTGAATAGATGGAGTGAAAATAAAAATAAAGGCCAGAACACTCAGTGCCCCAAGAGTTCTTGTCAGAACACGCCATCTGGCTTCGGCCGCGAACATCCCTTCACCTTTAAGTTGTGAAGAAAAAAATGTGGTTGTTGTCACTAGTCCAAACGAAAAGACAGCTAGAATTAATAGGGGGCTATCTTTTAAAGGAAGTATGATGAGTGTTAAAACGCCGGCGATTGTGATTGCAATGTTATGCCCGATCGAAAGAGGAACAAGACTTCCCTTTATTTCCTGAAAGGTGGGTGAGGTTAATTCTCTAAAGATAAGCGTGCGAAAACCTCCATCCTGTAAAATTGCGTACAGCGATGCGAAAGTTAAAAGGTAGTTGTAACCCCCGAAAATTTCGGGGCCAAGTAACCTTGCGAATAGAAAGGTTAGTAGTATGGAGACAGTGGCTCCGTAAGCTGAAGCAAGCCACTGGGTGCTAAAGGATTTAGCTAGCGTCATGACATTTGAGCATATTTGTGAAACAAAACCTAGAGGAGATTGTTTTCAACAAAACCCACTCGCTCCTGGACGATATATAGGGGGCGGCCTGATACTTCAGTGTGAATATTCCCTATATACAAAGCGATTAATCCCAAGGCAGCAAGTACAATACCAAATAACAGTGTGTTGAAAACGACGAAATAAGCCAATTTGGTAAAAGGGGTTAATCCTAGCACCAGGTGGCTTATTACCATATATATGAATAGTAGACTGGAAGCGGTAGTGACAGCTAACCCTAGATACCCCGTAATTCTCAAAGGCATCAGGGAAAAAGAAGTGAAAGAGTTGATTGCCAAATTGAATAGATTGTTAAAGGCAAAAGTTGATTTCCCAGTAATTCGGTCAGGAGCATCAAAAGTTATTGACGTTTTTTTAAACCCCATCCAGTCGATAATGCCCCGGAAAAATCGGTTACGCTCGGGAAAAGTTTGTAGAATCTCTAAAACCTTCCGATCCAACAGGCGAAAATCTGTTGCTTTGTGTTGAATGCTTAATTTTGAAAATCGGTTAAGCATGAAGAAAAATAAATTAGATCCCATTTCGCGCCAGATGGAATATCGAATAGATTTACGTTGAGTAGTTACAATCTGAAATCCTAACTCCCATTGCTGGATCAACTTTGGGATTAATGAAGGCGGGTGTTGCAAATCTGCATCCATAAATATTACGGCGTCAGAGAACTTAGTCAATTCAATGATTCCCGCTGTGAGAGCCATTTCCTTACCGAAATTTCTAGATAAGCGTAAACCCTTCACCGTCAAATCCAAGTCGGATATTTCCTTGATAACTCGCCAAGTGGAATCATTGCTACCGTCATCAATAAAAACAAACTCACAAGTATAGTTGTTCAAACTCAGGGTGGCTTTATTAGTTTCTTCATGGAAACGGCGTATGTTATTTTCTTCGTTATAGGCGGGCACAACAAAAGTGATTAAGCGCTTCTTTTCATTCATGGAAATAGAATTTTAGGGGTGATTGGCCTTGCGTTCTTTTACGTCCAAAGGCAAATATTTAAAACTAACCATCGATTAGTGATTTTATAGAGATTTCGTGTAATGTCACAGGAAACTTCCTC
>Ga0066611_10000184_pt1 | contig 38603 bp, 31 predicted proteins | sample SaaInlV_DNA_200m_FD_60376 | JGI IMG/M metagenome (GOLD analysis project Ga0066611, IMG submission 60376) | Marine microbial communities from expanding oxygen minimum zones in the Saanich Inlet - SI075_LV_DNA_200m | ecosystem: Environmental > Aquatic > Marine > Unclassified | place: British... | reverse complement strand
AAATGCTAAGAACTCCGTCACATTGCATCTGCAAAAAGAAATGATTAATGCATTTAATGCATACTTGTATATAAACTACAGAGAACTCAATAAAAGCATCCATTACTCTAGTTCTGTTACGCGTTCACAACTCCCGAATGATATTGATCAATTTTTTATACCTAATTCAATTTCAAAAGTAACATTACCGTTATCTTATTATTTAGATAGCTGTGCTATTTTCTCAAGCGAGGCATATAAAATTGCCTCTAAAGCGGTCTACAGTCAAAATCCACATAATAACCGAAAATTCAGCAAAAAATTAATTAGTAAAAGTGTGGGAATGCTTTCTTCGATTTCAGAACATAATCAGATAGATCCATACAACCAAGCTTTCTTTTATATATTAGCACAACTATGGAAAGCAGTTTATTTTAAAAATCATGACCTAAGAATAGAAGCAACAATATTTGCTCGTTGTATTTTTGAATTATTAGTTCAAAGAAAATTTGGCCTTAAGAATAAAGGGTTAACTAAGGCACGTTTTAATAAATATTGCGAATCTAAAGAAGTAAGTTCATTTTTTAAAGATTTTTATGAAACATTAAGAAATCCTTCTGCACACGAACTTAGAATTCCTGAAAAACCTGATGAAATTAATCAGTACCTTAAGTATTTGATCGAATTTTTCAAACGTGATTCAGGCATAGATATTAAGAATATCTTGAGGTGATAAATGGGTATATTTCAATGGAAAGAAATAATCTCTTATGCACATTTGACGTCTTTATGATTATGATGATTGTTATTACTCCGGAAGTAAAACAGTTGTCGAATGTTTGTGACGAAACTAGCATCTCTCAAGGAAATTCTAATTTAGAAAGCTAACTGTTTGCTAGCCGGAGTAATATCCTATTTTTTGGTGGCACTTTTTCTCTAATTTTTTGGTTCTTTAAAAAAACTAGAACGATTGGTCTAATCGAATATAGTACTGTATTATTTTCTATTTTTTCTGGCTCAATTTTAGGTTATTTATCCACTAATAACAGAGCTCCATTAAATACTGTAATTTTAATAACTTTCATTTTTACTTCCATACCTTTTTTTACTCATAAGTTAGTACATAATTCCAATAAAAAAACTCTTATGTTAATAAACACGAGTATGGCGTTATTATTTTTCCTATTTTATAGCATTGTAGGTGCAGAGATTAGACAGTCTGAAAAAGAGTTATGCAGCACGATAAATGATTCATCCAAAGGAACTAATATTGGTAAAGATAAATCTCCTAGTAAACCCTCCCCGATGAATATTAAATTTCCACATCTACCCCAGGATTCATATTTTTTGGAAGAGTAAAGAGTAAAATATATATTAAACTCATTAACTGGACAGTGTCCATTGGATATTTTTACGTGTTGCTGATTACCTCTGCCTCAATATAAAAGAGCAACCTCACTCGTTATTTTTGGCAGTTGGTTGAAATGTAAGAAGAAACAGTTCAAAATTTAAGACTCAGTTCATGCAAAGAAGTAATTTCAAAATAATTCACCTAGGACTTTCTCACTCAAAAGTTATCATAACCCTTTTCGATTAACCCCCCAAGCACACTACTCTTCATCTTTTGAAAAAATATCGGGCAGTGTGATTAGGATGTATATAATGGTGAATTTGGCACCGTCAAGTTAATTGGTTAGGCTTATAAAAATCCCATATCCTCTATATTTTAGGCACAGATAATTCCATAATCTGCCTCATCCCAGATGGATTTGGCAACTGTGAAATTTGCTCTCTGAGATGGTGCTTTCTTTGAATATTTGCCTACCTCTGCTGAGAAAATGTTTCTTACTTTTCCCATGAGAGATAAGGTTCTTTGTACTCCTTGTGGGGATTTGAATTTAATAAGACATTTCTCTTTTTTACGGGTAGGCTAATGGGCGTTTTCAACACGATTATTTAACCCCTTATGAGTGTCAATGGTCCTGTAAAATCCCCAGGTAAAGTCCCTCAAAAATCCCCCCCCTAAAAGAGGAGGTAGGAGAGGATACTGAGTTCCATGATGTAAAATATTATGGAACAGACAATGATAGGATTAGCGATGCATACAACAATATTAACTTTATGGAAGCAAGGGAACAGTAAGAATGAGATTGCCCGAGTCACAGGCAAAGATCGTAAAACAGTTCGACGGATAATAAAGAAGTACGAAGGCACGAAAGAAGAAATACCAGCCATAGTGCAAAAAGCCAGTGCACTACAGGCATACCATACAGAGATCATTTCTTTTCTAGAGTCAGGATTGAGCGCTGTAAGAGTCCATGAGAAGCTGCAAGATCTGGGATGTCCCATTGGGTATTCGGGGGTAAAAAAATATGTTGCCAAGATAAAGCTTCATTCGAACATTTGTGTCAGATTTCACAGTGAACCAGGAGAAGAAGCCCAGGTAGATTTTGGATACGTAGGACTCATACCAGACCCCAAGAGGGGTGCTGGAAGGAAGAAAGCCTGGGTTTTTAATATGCGTTTGAGTTATTCCCGACTTGATTATTATGAAGTTGTTTTAGATCAAAAGGTAGAGACATTCATTCGGTGTCACGAAAATGCTTTTCGGTCATTTGGAGGTATTCCCAAAGTGGTCAAAATAGATAATCTTAAGGCAGCGATACTGGAGGCCCATTTTTATGAGCCCCTCTACCAAAGGCTCTACAAGCAGTTTGCAGATCATTGTGGTTTTTATCCCTTGCCCTGTCGAGTGAGACAACCGCAAGAAAAAGGAAAGGTTGAATCAGGGATAAAATACATAAAGAACAATTTTTTTGCTGGACGCTCGTTTAAGAGCTTTGAGGATCTCTGTACTCAACTAAGGCAGTGGATGGATGACTATTGTCAGGAAAGGGTTCATGGAACGACAAAAGAAAAGCCTCGTGTGTTATTTGAGACAAAAGAACAAGAGGTGTTGAAGAGGATTCCCCTCAATCCTTTTTACATGGGTACCAGGGGGCAAAGAAAAGTCCAGAAAGACTGTCATGTCGTTGTGGATCATAATTTTTACTCTGTGCCCTTTGAGCATGTGGGGAAGGTCGTTGAAGTACAGGAAGACTCGAGAGAAGTGAAGATTTTTTATGAAGACAAACAAGTGGCCCTCCATATCCGACAAAATGGCAAGGGCAGGTTCTCGACCCAAACATCCCATTACCCTAGGTATAAATATTACACTCCTGACTCCCCCGAGTATCTTTCCCTTTATCAGAACAAAATGACCTCCCTTGGAAAAGAGACAGAAGATCTGTTCTCTCTCATTGTTCAAGAACATCCCCGGGATTGGTACAGGATTGTAAAAGGCATTTTAGGTCTCCGAAAGCACTACAGCGATGAGGTCATCAATTTAGCCAGCAAAAGAGCTATGGCCTTTGGGATCACCCAGTACAAAAAGATAAAAAGGATCTGTGAGAGTGGATGTTATAGATTGCCCTTGTCTTCAAAAGGCCAGGAGGTCACATGGAAAGCATAAAGCAAACCCTGAGAGAGTTTAAGCTGGCAGGAATGCTTATGTCTCTGGAGGAAAGGATTGTGTATGCTAATGAGAAGCAGCTTTCCTATCAACAGTTCTTGGGGCTTTTATGTGAAGATGAAGCTAACAACCGACGGGACAACAGCTATAAAAAGAGATACGTAAAAGCAAAACTTCCCAATCATAAAACAGTAGAAGACTTTGATTTTGCGTTCCAACCTTCTCTGCCTAAAAAGCAAATTAATGACGCTTTAACGTGCCAGTTTATAAAAGAGAAACGGAATTTAATTTTTGTTGGAAATCCTGGCACAGGAAAAACGCATTTATCAACAGCTATTGCCTTAAGGGCCCTATCTAAAGAATTTAAGGTTCTGTTTACGACCGTTTCTGAAATGCTGTATCAATTGCATGTGGCAAAGGCCGACAACTCTTATTACAAAAAGTTGGGAGAATACCTATCCCCTGATTTATTGGTTCTTGATGAGTTAGGGTTTAAGAAATTCCCTCAGTACTCTGTAGATGATTTTTTTGAGGTAATATCCAAACGTTATGAAAAGGGCTCTTTAATTATTACAACTAATAAGCCTTTTGAGCAGTGGAGCAACATCTTTGGAGATAACACTTTAGCTGAGGCCATCCTTGATAGGGTCGTCCATCATTCCATGGTTTTTACTATTAAAGGTCCTAGTTATCGGAGTAAATCTGTTAGAAAAAAGGAGGCGGAAATGACGTAAAAATAATTCCCTAGGGGGGGGATTTTTGAGGGACTTTACCTGGGGATTTTACAGGGCCATTGACATGAGAACGATGATCCGTATTCCGAGTCATATAACGTATGGGCTTGGTATAATTTTTTAGCTTCACGTGGCTCTGGATAAGCTCCTAATAAACGGCTTAGAAAACGAATTTCGGCTTTCTTATTTCGGCGTTTTTGGAGAAATATATCCAGTTCATGCCCCTCAGAATCGACCGTTCTCCACAGAATGAAGTGAACATCATTGAGTTTGATGGTCACTTCATCAAGATGCCATCTGTTCTTGAATATCACGGTAGCTGTGATTGAATCGGTGGTAAAGCCATACGGCATGACTGATAATGGAAATTGGAAAACGATGACATCGAGATGCTATTAATAAGGACATGGTGATTACCTTCATATTAAAATTCGAACATAACACAAATCCATATTAACTTGACGATGCCTATCCCCTCAAATTACTCTTCTAAGTCTTAAAAAACTTCTCTTCCATTCTGCCTTTGATTTATTCAGACCTCTCTATGAAATAAATGCCATTTACGATTAAACTGCACGAACCATTTCAACTTTTTCTGGAAGATCATATTTTGAATGATCCAGTTTTGCTACATTGATATTGTGATCTTTAAATTGGGAGATTATATTTGAAAACAGTTGAGTTTTTATCATATCTCTACCCTCTGTAATATTAGAAAGCCAAAATGTTAGGCTAAGAGCAACAGCATCATAGTGTACATTTTTGATATATGCTGAAGGAGAAGGTGTTTCTAACACAAGTTGATGCTCAAGAGCGCTGTTTTTCATTAATAAAAGAGCGTCTTCTGTATTAGATTCATAATCTATTTTAATCTCAATATTTAATGCTGCTTTTGTATCAGAGTAGGTCCAGTTGATAACACGGTTGGCTAAAAGCTCATCATTTGGAATAATGACCTCAATACCAGTCTCTGTTCGTAGCAAGGTATACCTTGCACCTGTATATCGCACATATCCCATGGTACCATCTGAAAGCTCTATTAAATCATTACCTTCAATTGATTTTTCAGAAAGCAAAATTAGGCCGCTAATGAAATTCGAAGCTACTTTTTGAAGACCGAAACCAATTCCAATTCCAATGGCACCGCTAAAAATAGTGAACGTAGCAAGGTCCAAACTTAATATGTCTAAAGATACAATAAAAACTATGGTGTAAGTTAAGATTTGCACACCCTTTATAATGAGGGTCTTTTTTGAGTTGTTTATATAGTTCGTTGAATTTATTTTTGTTTCTACTTTTTCTAAAAATATGGACGCCAAAGATAAAAGCGTTATAAACGTTATTATGCCCTTTAATAAGAACCATATAGATATTTTCACACCAGCAACATTAAAAGTTAAATTCTGAAGGTTATTAAAAAGATCTGAGTACTGAGAGCCAAAAAGTAAAAAAATTAAGGCTGCGGAAACAAGTGCAACTAAAAATAATTTTGAAACATAAGAGATTTGTTTTCTATTGAGCATTAAAAAGGCTTTTCATTTATTAATCTTAATGATTTACCTTTACTCTACCTAAAGTGGTTTTGAAAGTTAAAAACTAGTTTTTTCATCTAAATATCTTGAAAAATAGGAGCGAGCAATTTACACTTAATGAATTAAGAAAAAAAATTCTGTTTCAGAGACTGAACGCGAACTTTTAGAAAACTTAGAAACGCATCGTATCTTCTCAGAAAACATTCAAGAATAGCTGATCGCTTCAGTCTCTTTGATGGTAGTTGGAAATTTATTATTCTTCTTTTTGCATTTCTTCGTGGTTTGATGTTTTTAAATTTTTAGTATCTTACTCCAAGATTAAACCTCTTACTCTTATATTCTTTTGAAGCCTGCTTTATCTTGAGTGTCTCACCTTACAGGCCCAAATTATTATGGGTCAAAATCGATTCTCTGATCGAAGTTGAATTCGAGCAGAAAATTATTATTAAATAAACCTAAAATCCGAATCACAGACCCGCCAGCTTAATAAATTTATAGCCTAGGAATTAGCACAACTTATAAAAATTCGAAATTAAATAAATACTATAAGAGATAATTACAATGTGCCATATCACAAGAGCGATCGAGCAGCTTTCTCTTTCATTATGCAACCAAGCATTTTGACGAAGCACTTTCTGAAAGCAATCTAGAAGAAAAACCTGGTTCAAGTGAACATAGAATTATACCTCTGAGGCTCTTGCGGATTATACCAATGAGTGAAAAAATGCACCTACCTGACACCATATTCACATTGATTCCAACCATCAAATGTATATCAAATCTTTTGGTGAAGAGGGGAGCGTCATTAGAAAGAGTTTTTAAAGCTATTCATCCGACCGTGGATCAAGTTCTGACGCAATAGGTGTTGTGCCTGGAAGAACAACAAAATCTTGATGATCTTCTACAGCCGATGGTATACGGGTACTGACTCGGTATATTAAATAAGCTGCTAATCCTACCGAGATAAAGATAAAATATATAAACAACCCTCCGCTTCCAAAAAAACTCATAAATACAGAAGCAAATATAGGGCCAAAAATTGCCCCTATCCCATAAGCCAACATGAGCCCTTGCGTGGCAGAAACAATGTCAGCATGTTCAAGAACATCACATGTATGGCTTATGCTGACAGGGTATAAAGCAAAAGAGGCGCCGCCAAAAATGAAGATCAGGATATTGATACTTTGTACAGATTGATTTGATATCGTTATAATGAAAAGCTCAATTGCTAATAATAAAAAGCAAAGAAAAATTAACATTTTTCTTCTATCAACCAAATCAGACAAACGCCCAATTGGATACTGTAAAGCGGTGCCACCAGCAATAAGTAAAAACATAATTAAGGCTGTTACAGAGACATCATTAAGCATTGTTTGAGTATATAAAGGAAGCAACCCTAACACTGATCCTAATAAAAGCCCCGAACATGTACATGATACAATGCCGGTGGGCGATAATTTATAGAGTTGAATTAAAGTCAAAGCTGACGGTTCTTCAATGGTTGGGTTCCCAACTTTGGTAATTGCAAGGGGTATAACTGAAAGAATTACAAAAATTGTGGCAATCGAAAAAGGAGTTAAACTATCTATATTAAAAACATTTAACAAAAATTGCCCAGAAGCAGAGGCACCGTAAAGCGCAATCATATATAAAGCTAGAAATTGACCGCGCGTCTTTACTGTACTATGCCCCAACAGCCAGCTTTCTACTACAATATATAGACCAGCTAGGCAATACCCACTAATGGCACGTAATAATATCCAATACCATAAAGAATAAAACAGCCCCTGAGAAAGCATAACAACAGCTGTAAGAGAAGCAAAAGCAGCATAAGCACGAATATGACCAACCCTTAAAATAAAATTTGCATTTTTAAAGGCACCAAGTGCCATACCCGTATAGTATGCGGATGTGATGAGGCCAATATTCAAAGAAGAAACGCTTTCCATTTCTAAGCGAATAGGAATAAACGTACCAAAAAGACCAACGCCATTCATTAAAAAAAACATACTTAAAAGAGGCGGAATAACGGAACAAAATATTTTAGGTGTCATGATTAACGTTCCACTTTTATACAATGTTGATATCCTCTTCTAATCCTTTCATCATAAGGAAGGAGCAGATAAGTTTCGTACCTTTATCATGGATCTAAAATAGTTAATACTTATTAAATTCTGAGGCCAGCTAATACACTTAAATTGTAAAATATCAGACACTTAATTTTTCAATGCATGCTCCTATCATTTTTAGATGTGATCATTTGGAATATTCAACAGTTTGATGATGCCAATACTAATTTTCTTTCAAAGCCTACCTATGGTAAAAATATTCAGTTCTTAAAAAAATCTACACTCTTTCCTTTTACATCTATAATTTTTAAGGCTACACTGTTCAAATGTGAGAAAGAATATAGCAGGGGGATCTTGATGCCAAATAATAAATTTCTAGAATTGCAAAACGTAATAATAAAAACTTACGGCGATTTTTATGATCAAGTTCTAGAATATATCCCACAAATTTTTCTTGCAATTTTCTTATTTTTGTTTGGTTTGATGTTCGCACATTTGTTGCGAATAATTACTAGAAAATTTTTAAAGGGTTTTGACTCTCTTATAAAGAGGTTAGCACTTTTTTTTGGCTTAAAGTCACTAAACTCCAAGCATTCATATGAAATCCTTATTAGTAAATTTGTATTCTGGTTGGTATTAATCTTCTTTATTGCTTCAAGTGCTAATGTGCTTGGCTGGAAAATTATTACAAAACTTGTTGATAGTTTTATGATGGTGTTACCAAATTTAGTTACTTTTTTTCTAATTGTTATGGTTGGCTTTTTACTAAGTATGGGAGTAAGAACAACAGCTCAAAAACTATTATATTCTGCTGGCTTTGCAAAAAGTGAAATTATTGCTCAATTAATCCAAGCGCTTGTCTTATTCACCGCAATAATAATAGGAGTCGAACAAATAGGGCTCCATGTTCAGTTTCTAACGATGATAATAATTGCAATAATTTCTATAGTTTTTGCGGGTGTAAGTCTTGCTTTTGGACTTGGGGCGAAAACCTTTGTCTCTAATATTATTTCCGCACAATATATAAATAAGCACTGTGATATAGATGATTTTGTGCAAGTTGGAGAAGTGGAAGGAAAGCTCATAGAAATTACTCAAACTTTCTTAATCTTAGAAACACAAAAAGGTAGAACAATGGTTCCAGCAAAATATTTTCATGAAAATGTCAGTACTTTTTATAGAAAAGATACAATTTAAAATGTTTTCTAAAGTGCTTTAAATATGCCTAACAATAAGAAAGATTTTGCTCTTACTTTTACACAATCACACCCTGACATAGTGGCAAAGGAGTTAGAAAAAATGCCTCCATATAAGGTGGCTTCTTTTTTAAAAAGTATTCCTATTTCCGTAGCCCCTCAAGTTATAGAAAAAATGCTTTCAAAGAAAGTTGCCGAAATATGCAATATATTAGAACCTGAAAAAACAACTAAATTTCTAACTCTTATGGAGATTCACTCAGTTATATCAGTATTAAGACATCTAGATCCTGAAAGGCGTCGTTCCATTCTTGCACACTTACCCTCTAAGCTCAGATTATGCTGTAAAATCCTTTTGCGATATTCAGATAATAGTGTTGGTGCTTGGGCTTATCCACAACCAAATATCATTCCATTTGATTACACTGTCGCTGAAGCACTTCAGTTAATTAAAAACACACAAAATAGAATACCTTCCAATATTATTTTTATCGTTAATCGCTATAAAGCCTTTATAGGATTCGTGGATACATATAAATTACTTCAATCACCACCGGATGCTTTAATTGAAGCTCTCACGAAAGAAAGTGAATATTGTTTGTACGGAACTATGAAGCTTGATTCTATCCTTAATCATCCAGGATGGGAGTATTTCGATGTTCTTCCCGTATTAACCAGTGATCAAAAAATTATTGGGGAATTACCATACCGAACCCTCAGAAAAGCTCTAGAAACTTCTAATGAACAAAGAGAAGCTATATTTACCGAGGACATGATTGCTCCAGTTTGGAAGATATATAGTTCAATATCGTTTTCTTTTATAAATTTACTGAGTTCATTCCTTGAGCAAAAAAATGAATTTTCCAAGAAATAGGTGTTTTAGATGCCACAACCAAACCTAAAAGTAACTATAGAAAAGCTCAATAAGATTTTTATAACCAGCTATCCTATTGAAGCAGCTAGAAAATTTGAAACCATGACTCCCTCAGCTGCTGCAAACATCCTTAGTAAGCATCCTATCTGTGATGTTAGTTGCGTTTTTTCTTTTATTACTCCTGGTATAGGAAAATTAATTCTGCTGCTTTTGCCAAAAACTATGGCTTGCGAGCTATTAATGCACTTAGAACCAAATTATGTAGCAATACTTCTAAGGCTTTTGAATAAAAAACAGCAAGATGCCTATCTTAGAAACTTAGATCAAAGCATTTCACGGGAAATAAAGGAAATTTTAGGATACCCACAAAACACGGCAGGAGCAATGATGGAAGCGAGCTTCGTCGGATTTAATAAGAATGCCTCTGTGAAAGATATTTTGTTATTTTTCCAACAACAAAAATTAGACAAAGTTGATCATATTCTTCTTCTTAATGATCAGCTTGAATTAGTGGGAAAAATTAATGTCGGTCGTCTAGTATTAGCAGACAAGAATCTAAAATTATTTTCACTTTCTGAGCCAGTTAGCGTTTCTTTTTCTGCACTTGATTCTAGAGAAAAAGTCATAAAAGTATTTGAAAAAACAAAATTAGATTTTGTACCAGTTTTAGATGCAAATAATAGGGTTATAGGCGTTATACAATCATACATGCTCATAGAAGCTATAAAAGAAGATATTGTTTCTGATATTCAAACCATGGTAGGTGCAAATAAAGAGGAAAGCGCTCTATCTAGTAGCTTCTTCTCTGTTAGGAAAAGATTACCATGGATGGAGATTAATTTACTTACCGCCTTTCTTGCAGCAGCAGTAGTGGGTATTTTTGAAGAAACGATCGCAAAATATACGGCCTTAGCTGTTCTTTTACCTGTTGTAGCAGGGCAGTCTGGTAATGCGGGTGCTCAAGCATTAGCTATTACTATGCGTAGTCTTATTTTAAGAGAAATCACTACAAACCAGTGGCTCAAAATAGCACTAAAAGAATTTAATACTGGCCTTATGAATGGCATATTAATAGCCTTAACTTGCGCAGTTGCAGTTTTTATTTGGAGTAAAAATATTGGCCTTTCTTTAGTAATCACTCTTTCCATGATAGTTTCCATGATTATTGCAAGCGTTGCAGGAGCGCTTGTTCCTATAGTTTTAAAAAAACTAAGACAAGATCCAGCTCAATCATCTTCTATCATACTAACTACTATTACAGATGTAGCAGGGTTTATGTCCTTCCTTGGAATCGCAACAAGCCTGCATAGGTTTCTTTTATAAATAATTGGACACTTCGATAAACTACTTGAAAAAGGAATGTTATGTGATTGAATTGTGAAAGGAAATAAAACTTTGGGGAGAAGAATGTACTTGCAACCAAATTGTTTAGACCTAGCAAATAGAGGGCACCTCTATTAACCTCTCTACATGGTTTAACCATTTGATACAATGCGATAGTTGCATTTTTGTTGAGCCTTTATAAATATCACAGCCCGTTTTTTCTCAAGAAATCCATTAACAATAACGAGCTTCCAGCAAATGTTCCTATAGACAAGAGTAGCAACGACATGACAGTTTTGAAATACATCAACAATGGATCGAACAAAGAACAGTAGATAGAAATTCGCCAAAACAAACACCTAAACAACATGATTGAGTATTATCATCGGTTTATAAAAAAAGAACGAGGTTTATGCTTTGATGCCAAGCTATCCGCCTTTCAAAACTTTACGACTCTTATGGCCTAATGTATCTGAAAAATAGAAATCTGCTAACCTCTCCTCGACTCTGCGCCACAAACGCGACAGAACCCATTTATAAAACCTCCTATAGAAACCAGCTATCCCATTGTATCAAATGGTTAAGCCATGTCTAAAGGTTAATAGATGGGCCCATTTGCTTTGCGAATTTTCTTCTACTGCTTCCGATATGCTTCCGGATTTTTTATCTGGATTTTTCAAAAACTCTGTATGTCGCTTCAAATATGGCTCCCCGGGACGGGCTCGAACCGCCGACCCAGTGATTAACAGTCACTTGCTCTACCAACTGAGCTACCGGGGAACATGGTGCACTAAGGCACCCTATGCTCGAAGCTTTAGCAAATCTCTTTTAGAAATGCTAGGGTGAAATGAACATTCTTCATTTCATTTATGGGAACTTATCCTCCAAAAAAATAGGAGCATAAATTTATATGGGTTAAATTTTAAATCTTGCCCCTTCCCTATTTCCATTTTTTCAATTACCAATACCTCCTGAGAACATCAGGAGAAATTATAATGACATCCCTCTCAGAAATTGAACAAAAATCCCTTATAGAAGCCTCAGAAACTGTTGCAAAGAATGCCTATGCACCCCATTCACGGTTTCACGTTGGCGCGGCTATCCTTTCAGAAAATGGGAACATATACACTGGCTGCAATGTGGAAAATGCTTCCTATGGGTTAACCGTATGTGGTGAACGAAACGCCATTTGCCATGGCGTCTCAAAAGAAGGCGCAACCCTTAAAATTAAGGCCATTGCCATAAGCACAATACCACGTATAGAAGCGTCACCATGTGGCGCCTGTCGACAAGTTATTTCTGAATTTGGAAAAGACATAAAGGTTTTTATTCCACAGAAAGGTGGTCACAGAGAAACCACAATCGAGGCGTTACTCCCCGGTCAATTCGAATTCGATCAGCCCATAGAGTAAGCTTATTCCACTGGTACCAACATTGGCCCCAGATGGCGCCCCGCAAATATATGCATGTGAAAATGAGGGACTTCTTGGCCCGCATGTTGACCATGATTAGCCAAAATTCGATAACCACCCTTTAAGAGATTTAACTCTTCAGCAATTTTCCCAACCGATTGGAAAAAATTGTAGATCTCTTCAGGAGACCCGTTGGCACTAAAGTCCGCAAATGAAACGTAGGAGCCCTTTGGGATCACGACTACATGAACCGGAGCCCGAGGGTTAATGTCGTGGAACGCGAGGGTAAACTCATCCTCATAGACTTTTTCGCAGGGAATATCTCCTCGGATAATCTTTGCAAAGACATTCTCGACATTATAAACCATGTCCACGATAAATTGGCCTCTCTGTATTTTTATCTTTCGTTTTTCCGAATCTTACTATAGATAATTCTTGAAACTTCTGCAACGACTGAGGTGAAACGCAATGTCAACTAAACAAGCTGATTCCTTTGCATGGCACGGAACAACTATTTTATCGGTCCGAAAAAATAATAAAGTCGTCATTGCTGGTGACGGACAAGTTACCCAAGGCCCCATCGTTATTAAAAATTCTGCCCGTAAAGTGCGACGACTGGGAGATGGTTCTGTCATTGCAGGATTTGCCGGCGCTACGGCAGATGCAATGACACTGTTTGAACGCTTAGAAGGAAAACTGGAACAATACCCAGGACAATTGCCAAGAGCCTGTGTGGAACTAGCTAAAGATTGGCGTACCGATCGGTATTTAAGAAAACTAGAAGCCATGATGGCAGTAGCCGACAAGAAAAACTCTCTCATTTTAACTGGCACCGGAGACGTCCTGGAACCCGACGATGGCCTCATTGGAATAGGATCAGGGGGCGCCTATGCTTTGTCAGCAGCCCGCGCTCTAATGGATCAAAAGTTGGAATCCATTGATATTGCCAAAAAAGCCATGACCATCGCCTCAGAGCTTTGCATCTATACCAATTCAAATTTTACCATTGAAAGCATTTAAGCGAGTATTTCAAAATGACGTCCTTTACCCCCAGAGAAATTGTTTCTGAATTAGACCGATTTATTGTTGGTCAAGACGATGCAAAAAAAGCCGTTGCGATTGCGTTAAGAAATAGATGGCGCCGCCTTCAACTCTCCGATGATCTCCGCGAAGAAGTCCTTCCAAAAAACATTCTCATGATCGGACCTACGGGTGTTGGCAAGACCGAGATTGCCCGTCGACTGGCTCGATTGGCACAAGCCCCGTTTCTAAAGGTGGAAGCCACCAAGTTTACAGAAGTGGGCTATGTGGGTCGTGACGTTGAGCAAATCATCCGAGATCTTATTGAAATCTCTATAGCAACGACGCGAGAACGCTTGCGAAAGGAAGTCCAAGCAAAAGCAAAAAACCATGCCCATGATCGTATTCTAGATGTTCTCGTTGGCGAAAAATCCAGTGAAGAAACACGCCAAAAATTCAGGCTTATGCTTGAAAATAACGAGATGGATGATAAAGAAATTGAAATAGATGTTTCTGATACTTCTGGCTTACAGCTCCCCACTTTTGATGTTCCAGGAATGCCCGGCGCCCAAATGGGCATGCTCAACTTGGGCGATATTTTAGGAAAATCCATGGGAGGAGAACGCACTAAAAAGCGCCGCGTTAGGATTGCAGAAGCCCTAGAAATTCTCACCGCCGAAGAAAGTGATAAATTACTCGATCAAGAAATGGTTATGAAAGAGGCTATCGATTCTGTTGAACAAAATGGCATCGTCTTCATCGACGAAATTGACAAGATTTGTGGCCGCGAACGCTCCTCTGGTGAGGTTAGTCGTGAAGGAGTCCAGCGGGATTTACTGCCCCTTATTGAAGGGACAACAGTAGCCACAAAACATGGCCCCGTAAAAACGAACCATATTCTATTTATCGGATCAGGAGCATTTCATACTGTAAAACCCTCAGACCTTTTACCTGAATTACAGGGACGCCTCCCAATTCGTGTCGAACTAACTGCCCTTTCTAAAAAGGATTTTGTAAGAATACTTCAAGAACCAGAAGCTAGCCTTGTTAAGCAATACTGCGCTCTTTTAAAAACTGAAGGCGTCAAATTGAAGTTTTTGGAAAGTGGTGTTGAAGAAATTGCCTCCCTTGCCGCTACAGTGAATAAAAATGTGGAAAATATTGGTGCGAGACGCCTCCACACTATGATGGAAAAATTACTTGAAGAAATCAGTTTCACAGCTCCTGATACCCCGGGCAAGAGTTATACGATCGACGAAAAACTAGTAAAAAAGACTTTGGAAGGATTCACCCATGATACAGACCTTTCAAAATTTATCTTGTAGTGATCTGAGCTCATCTCAGTAAATATTACGGTATGTAATTTCAACCTAACTCCATTATATTCTGACCTTATAGAGTATAAATTCGAAACGTGATTAGTTTGTGATCACACGAAGGGGTAGTATGGCTAACAGGAAAGATTCAGCCACCAGATACACTGTTAATTCTGCGAAAACCGTAGAGGAAGTGTGCGAACCTCTTTTCGAAAACTTCAACATCAGCTATTTCTCCTATGTGAAATTTCTACCTGATAACAAGTATTTATACTTAGGGACTGACGAAGAATGGTTGCAGTGCTATTTCAAGAATTTCGATTACAGCAATAAGGTCCACCAAGAAGTCCAGGATGCTTTTGAAGGTAAATCATTTTACAGCTTACGAATCGGCAATCAAAAATCCATAAAAGAGCCTGTTCTAAATGCCATGTACGAACATGACATATGGAACGCTATAAATTTGTACACCAGCCACGAGTCGGAAGTTGAAAAGTTCTGCTTTGCCTCTAACCGAGAAGACGTCGACAATATGAATTTTTATCTCAATAATCTCGACGTTCTGAAAAGATTCATTGTTTATTTCAAAAACAGTTGTGACTCCCTCATCGATGCCTCAGATGAAAGTAAGTTAGCCCTCGTGCAAAACAGAGAGCCTTGCATCATTGGCAAACAAGCCCCCAAAAACCCTAATAATAGCCAATTATTAGAGAAAACGAAGTTAAAGAAGTATTCGTTTAATGTAGAGTGCCAACCAACCATTTTATCTGCTCAAGAATTCCAATGCCTCCAATACTTCACACGCGGAAAGACCATGAAAGAAATTGGCATTATCTTGAATATTTCGCACAGAACAGTTGAATCATATATCAATAATATTCGCCGGAAAATTGGCTATAAATCACGATCCGAACTCGCAACGATTTTTGCTAAAAATGTGGGGCCTAGCCTTCTTAAGGCTTCAGGGATTTAATATTCTCTTAAATCTCTGAGGTGCTTTTAGTCCGTTGTGTCATTCACAGTTATGATTTTGATGGTCACCTCATCTTGACCATAGGCCAAAGCTGACATCCATACCTCCCCATCACCAATCATGACGCCCTGATAATTGCAAAAGAGATCCTTAAATTTCTGCTTTTGAACAACCTCTTTCACTTCAGCAGTAAAGATTTTTTCATAGTTTTGTATAAAATCTTCTTTGGTTTTAATTCCAATTGGCTGCCTAAGTGGAAAACTTATCATGTTTGCCAAAGTTTCTATATCATCGTTTGAAAGTGCTTTTTGCAAGTCAGCCAAAAACGCTTTAAGGGGCTCCATTGATTTAATCCCTGCCACTCTTAAATCACAATGAGACCCAATTTTCGTAGATATTGGTGATATGGGGGGCTCTTCCTCTTTACAACTCGTAAGTGAAAGAAAACCTAAAAGAGCAATTTTATAGGGACGCATGTTTTCTCCTTAGTGTTTATGGCCCTTAGAAATACTGGAAACTTTTTAACATGAAATTGAATAGGAAGCTACAGGGTTGAGACAGCCCATCCACGCTCTCCCAACTGAGCTATGGCCCATCTCATGCAGCCAAAACTATCTTTGCCACATCATCTGATTGCCCTCAAATACTGCTTCATCCAAAGCTTGCTTTACAGATTTTTTGCCCGAAAGGGCTTCTTCCAATTTATCCAAAATGCGCTCACGAACTTTGATGAAATTGGTGAGGCGAATGCCCTTGGTATGCGGTTTTGGGGAACGATCCAAAACGGATCGCACTGCAATATACGCCGCAGGATGGGTTTCGTAAAAACCAGACTCTTCGGTCATTGTGAAAGCGGCTTTTGTGATAGGTAAATAGCTGGTTGCCTGATGCCATTCCGCTTGGATATCTGACCGGGATAAGAAATCCAAAAAAGCGGCAATGACTTTGTATTCCTCTTCACTATGTCCCGCCATAACCCACAAAGAAGACCCTCCAATGATCGTATTCTGAGGGGCTGTCTTTACATCACTATAAAAAGGCAAGTAACCAACGCCTACCTCAAAAGGGGCATTTTTTAGGGAAAACTCCCGATTTGCCCCCTGTAAAAATATGCCACATTCCCCCTTCTTAAACAGATCCTCACTATCGTTAAATCTGCCTTCATACTTGTATAACTTCGCTTCTTGCCACCGGACAAGATTCTCCACATGCCTTATATATAGGGGCGCATTAATGACAAGCTCAGCCCTTGTTGATTCGAACCCATTCCCATGGGTCGCAAAAGGTTCGCCATGCCACGCCCCAAATTGTTCGAAAGTATACGCTGCTGGCCAAGCCGTCGAAAATCCATACTTCACAGCCCCTGACCTGACCAACACACTACAAACTTTCTCCATTTCTTCCCATGTCTGAGGTGGCTTGTCCGGATCTAAACCAGCTTTCTTAAACGCTTCCTTATTATAAAATAAAATTCCCGTAGAAGCATTCAAAGGAAGTGACAGCATTTTCCCGTCTGAAAGCGTATAAAAGTCTCTTACCGCTGGAATGTACTCGCTCGGATTAAAAGGATGGTCAAGGTGGCGCATCACATCAGAAAGGGAAACGAATAAGTCTAAATGTTCTAAGGCCTCAGTCGTTGCCACTTCAAAGACTTGCAATATATGGGGTGGCTTCCCCGCCTTCCCCTTCTCTATTCCTTCCTCAAAACACGATGTATAGCTATCTGATTTATTGATGGGGGTAATCTGATAATCAGATTGTGTTTTATTAAACCGATCTGCGAATTCTTTTAACTTACCCTCAATAGGCCCGCCCAAAGCGTGCCAAAGGGTAATCTCTTGAGCAGCCCAAGAAAAACTTTGCATTTGAAGCACAATAATAGTACAAAGGATTGCTAAAGTTAATCGCTTAATGGTCATAATTTCTCACACTAAATATAGGGTGAGAAATTATTATATTTTTATTTGTTTGGCAAGAAAACATGATTTCATCCATTTCTATTCGCGGTGCACGAGAGCACAACTTAAAAGATCTCAATGTGGAAATCCCCAAGAACCAACTTGTGGTCATTACGGGCCTCAGTGGATCCGGAAAATCCTCCCTAGCATTTGATACGATCTATGCCGAAGGTCAGCGCCGCTATGTGGAAAGCCTGTCTGCCTATGCCCGTCAATTCTTGGAACTCATGCAAAAACCCGATATAGATTCCATTGAGGGTCTATCACCGGCCATTGCCATCGAACAAAAGACTACCTCCAAAAATCCTCGATCTACAGTCGGAACCATTACGGAAATTTATGATTACCTGCGGCTTTTGTTCGCACGAATAGGTGTCCCCTATTCACCTGCCACAGGACTCCCCATCGAAAGCCAATCTGTTTCTCAAATGGTGGATCGTCTTATGGCACTCCCAGAAGGAACAAAGCTTTATCTCTTGGCGCCCATCGTGCGCGGCCGCAAAGGAGAATATCGGAAAGAACTGCTAGAGCTCCAGCGCAAAGGATTCCAGCGTGTGAAAATAGACGGAGAACTATACGAAATCGATGAAGCACCTGCGCTAAATAAAAAAGTAAAACACGATATCGATGTGGTGGTCGATCGACTCGCGGTGAAAGAGACGGTGAAACAGCGCCTCGCAGATACGCTTGAAACAGCCCTATCCATCGCAGATGGCTTGGCCGCGGCAGAGTTAGCCGATACGGGAGAACGCATTACTTTTTCCGAAAAGTTTGCCTGTCCCGTCTCGGGATTCACCCTGGAAGAAATAGAACCTCGCCTCTTTTCCTTTAATAACCCTTTCGGAGCCTGTCCAACTTGTGATGGATTGGGCGTTAAAATGGAATTTGACGAGGACCTGGTTGTTCCCAACAAGTCCCTCTCTCTTTTGAAAGGCGCCATTGCGCCCTGGGCAAATTCCTCAAGCGAATACTATATCCAAACCCTGGAAGGCATTGCACGGCATTACAAAGTCAAGCTTAACGCCCCCTTCGAGATATTACCTCAAAAAGTTCAAGAGACCATTCTCCATGGTTCTGGGCGAGAAAAAATCGATATCACATATCGGGATGCAAAACGCACCTACACAGTGTCCAAAGCATTTGAAGGTGTCATTCCCAATATGACACGCCGTTTCCTAGAAACGGAAAGTAGCTGGGTCCGCGAAGAAATGGGTAAATACCAAATGGTCCATACCTGTGATAGCTGTGAAGCTTTTCGGTTAAAGCCAGAAGCGCTGTGCGTTAAAATTGATGAACTGCACATTGCTGAAGTCACAAACAAGTCCATCGAAGAGGCCGCTGTCTGGTTTGAAAATCTGCCCTCAAAACTGGACACGCAAAATCAAGAAATTGGCCGGCGGATTCTTAAGGAAATTCAAGAACGCTTGGGATTTTTGGTCAGCGTTGGTTTGGGATACCTCACCCTCTCCCGAGGTTCAGGCACGCTATCTGGAGGAGAAAGCCAGCGCATTCGACTGGCCTCTCAAATCGGATCAGGACTCACCGGTGTTCTTTACGTTCTAGATGAACCCTCTATCGGACTCCATCAACGAGATAACAATCGCCTTTTGGAGACCCTTGTTCGTTTGCGAGATCTAGGCAACTCCGTCATCGTTGTTGAGCACGATGAAGATGCCATCCGAACTGCCGATCATGTCATTGATATGGGCCCCAGAGCTGGGATTCACGGTGGAGAAATAATTGCGCAAGGAACGCCAGCAGATATTCTAGCCTCTGAAAAAAGCCTCACAGGACAATACCTGAGTGGGAAGCGAGAAATCCCCATACCTCAAAGGCGGCGCAAAGGAAAAAGTGATCTGAAAATTATAGGCGCGCAAGCCAACAATCTTCAAAACATAGATGCGACCATTCCTCTCGGCACCTTTACCTGTGTGACAGGAGTCTCAGGTGGCGGAAAATCATCTCTCATTGTTGAAACGCTTTATAAGGGCTTATCCCGCCTCCTTAATAATTCAAGAATCATTCCAGGCACCCACAAGAAAATTAGCGGTGCTTATGAATTGGACAAGATTGTTGATATCAATCAATCTCCTATTGGACGGACCCCGCGGTCTAATCCCGCCACCTATACAGGCTGTTTCACGCCCATCCGCGAATGGTTTGCGGGCCTTCCCGAAGCCAAAGCCAGAGGCTATAAGCCAGGACGCTTTTCCTTTAACGTCAAAGGGGGGCGCTGTGAATCCTGTCAAGGAGATGGGCTTATAAAGATTGAAATGCATTTTCTGCCCGACGTTTATGTCACCTGCGATCAATGTAAGGGTCGTCGTTATAACAGAGAAACTTTGGAAATCACATACAAAGGCAAATCCATCGCAGATGTTCTTGATATGACCGTCGATGAGGCAGCAGATTTTTTCGAAGCCCATCCCAGTCTCAAAGATAAGCTAGCTGTTTTAAACAAGGTTGGGCTTTCGTATATCCATTTGGGCCAATCTGCCACTACCCTTTCAGGAGGTGAAGCACAGCGGGTTAAATTAGCCAAGGAACTCTCCCGACGCGCCACAGGAAAGACTTTATATATTCTGGATGAGCCAACGACAGGCCTCCACTTTGAAGACACTCGGAAACTCTTAGAAGTTCTCCAGGCCCTAGTAGACCAGGGCAACTCTGTCCTCGTTATAGAACATAACCTAGACGTGATTAAAACAGCCGACTGGATCATCGATTTGGGCCCCGAGGGTGGTTCAGGTGGCGGACATATTGTGGCCGCAGGCACGCCTGAAGATATCGTTCATGTTAAAGAAAGCTACACGGGGCATTATCTCAAACCACATTTGAAAGGCTACGACGAGAAGGCCGCTTAAAACACTACGTCTTCGTTCATATTTTTATGTGATTGTACTATTCAGTTTTCTCTTGAGAGTTACATAACCTGGATCCCAAATCACTTTAAGGATCAATGTCTTAAGATACCGATTGATCCAAGGTTCTTCTGTTCAGAAATGGTGACGTTCACTTGCAGAAACAACAGTTAACTATAGCAGTCCTAATACCCAATTACCGTAACAGGTACACCAATCGCAGTACTTGAGAAATTGCCATTGCCGTGATCGAAGTAGGGCTGGAGTTCAGAGGGTGCATCGTAAAATTCGTCCTTTCCCCTCTTTTCGTAGCCCGTAAAACCATTGTCGTTTGCAGAAGGCATAATACCTTTACCCATGGCAAGGGTTTTTAATACATATTGCATCCTATTCGCATGAAAAGCATCACTTTCAGCTTCTAATTTCTTCTGCATATATTCAGACAGATCTACCACCACAGAATCCCCCTTAGGTTGAACTGGCACTTGAGAAGCGGACGGAAAAAATACACTTGGCGGACGCAAATCTGAAACAGCCCCATCAACGTTTTCTTCTTCAGTGTCTGAACCATCGGAGGCGTCATGAAAAACGAGATCCTTATCCTGCTCTTCTTCTTCATCTGCATTTTTCCCTTCAAGTTGATCAAGTCCAACTTCTTCCTCCTCTTCAAGGAGTGCATATTGAACACTAGTGCTGTCCAAGTCCTCAACTCTACCAACGTTCAATCCACCGCCCGAAAACCCTTCGCCACCTCCAGAATAGTCCTCCATCTCCCTGTCATCTGCTGCGCGTTTCTCCTTCGTTTTTTTCTCCTTCTTAACTAGAACTCTGATTTCTTTAATGAACTTATGCACCTCTTCTACCTCTGTCATAGTGCCCCTTTTGACAGTGAATTGGAAAATATCTTCCACAAACTGCATGAGATCATGTTTATGCAATCCAACGAAATCAGGATACTTGAAAAAAGTTTTCCTGACCTGACGGATGAACCAACTTGACCAAGTCTCTATGGGGTTTACAGAATACTCTTCCTCAACGCCAAATCCACATTTCTTTAGCACAGGCTTTATACCCTGTAGATTACTAAAACTGCGCCAGCCCCAATGAGACAGTAATTCTTCATCAGGTGATGATTGTAAATCATCCTCATTGATGATACGGCCACTAACTTCCCAAACTGTTCTTGAAAGCTTCACGAAACCTTGCCTGATACCCGTTAATAAACGGCGAGTCCTTAGGGCGATTATTGAGCCAGATCTCTTTAGTTGAGCAGCTGCAAATGGTGTTAAGTTGAGAGACAGTCCCGCTGTCGTAATTAAAACGTAACCATTATAAAGAATGCTCAGGGGATCTCGTGTAATTAAAGAATAAACACTGGGCACGCCCATAGCTGTCAGGTACACAACGGCAAAGGGAACTGTTTGCAGAGTTCCCCACGCCAAACTATCCAACCAATGTCCTACCCCCAAAATCCGGCTCACACGTCCCGTTGAAGGATTGTCTCGGGTTCCCTCTCTAATATAATGCATCCAGGCATACAAGCTATTAAACCAGCCAAAGGCTGCGACAGGTGCACTTAACAAACCCAATGTCGTTAGACGAAAAGGATCCTCTATAATCGTACTAAACGAGTAGCCAAATGGATCATACAAAAGTCTGTGAAAGACGTACATTGACAGAACAGTTAGACCAGGCAAACCAACCGTAGCCGCCAACAGTGAAAATAAGCGTTTATTTATTTCAGGATCCTTTACCTGTCGAAAGATTCTTTGCCATCTGTTGAGTGTCTCTTTTCGAGATTCTTCTGTATCATCATGGAGTAGACTTTGCTCCAAAGAGCTTTCTTCTACTAAAAGTTCTCCTTCAAGAACTGCTATAAAATTTTTGATATCAATAAAATTTTCCACACCTGCATCTTTGCTACTACCTGAAGTAGATCGTGTAATAAGATTCCAAATTTGATGAAACCTCTGGGGATCCGTCTTTATAGTAAGCCATAGTCTCAGAATTTCCTGAGGGTCCTCCATATCACGGATAAGACGCTTATAATCTCGCTTCTTCTGCTGTAACGCAAGCATAGTATTTGCAAAGGATCCTTCTTTCTCTTCTCTCAATATCGTCTTTCTGAAAAACTCCCTGCTCTTTGCAAAAGTCCAGCGTAAATCACTTTGCAGAGCACTTACGCGCTCTGTAAGAGTTGCAAATTCAAATATAAATCCACCGAACATCTCTGTTGCTACAAGCCACAAGGGAGCATTTTCAGAAATACTCAGATAAAACAAAGGAAGCGCCAGTGAAAGGACTGCAGCAGGAACGTCTAGTAATCTCCTACCAATAGTATGAATATAATCATTCAGTCGCTCGGCACGAAACATATGGTTTGGAGCACGGGACAACATGCTTTCAAAAAATCTAGCTGCATCAACAGAGGTTACAGAATTTCGCAGATAAAAAGTAAGAGAAATGGCATCCGTAAGAACATCCGTAGGATTTTTTGAAACGGTATCCTCTTGATCTAAATTAAGGATTTCAAGCCATCTATATAAAAAATATCCAAATAAAGCACCTCTTACAACATGCCCACCAGCAGAAACAATCACTCCAATCGCTCCCCAAGGCTCCCTCAAATGGGGCAGTATTCTGCGCGGAAAGTAGTGAAAAATCTGATCTCGATCATCTGGTCGAACTTGCTGCATATAGTTCATAATACGGTCAAATTCTTCTCTAAGCGTCAAGGTATCCAGAATCTTTAGTCTTGAATATTTGTCATCACCCAAACAGTTTACAGTGGGTTGCTGAAGCACCATGTACTCTGCTAGTGAATTATCCATATTCCTTATGACGGATGGAATACGATTCCTACTGTACTCTTCCGAAGTCTCTCCATCTTTGCCTTTTGCAAAAGAACAATCGCAATTTAGTGAAGTACAAAACACAAAAACTAAAAGTAGGAAGGCATATTTTATAGCACACATCAAACAGAGGCTTTCGTAGTAATACTGAAATATAAAAATCTTTAGAGATGATAGTAAAAAACACCAATACATACAAGTATATTGTATGCATACTTAAAATAAACCGCCAAAAAATCCGGGAAGCACAACTATCTTTATTCTCCTTCCCGGACTAACGTGCTTTTCTATTTATTGATCATCGCCACCTGGGATTTATTGAACCTAATGCAGAAACCTATTTTCCAGACTTTAAGTGGCTCTTGAGCCCATCTACTAAAAACACAACACGATCTCGACATTTTTGCTTTGCAAAATCCTGTAGGGAAACACGATTTCCCTCTATAAGTGCATTATCATCAGCCAATAATGTCGCGACAAAGGTAATGCTATCGCTATTCACGTCTCCTACCTCTTTGATGGAAATCAAGAGGATTGCATCCTCGCCTTTTTTATTTACAAAAGACAGAAAATTATGGGGTTTTTCGGAAATATAACCGTCTTTATTTTTTGGCAAACTGTTTAAAGCCTGGCCCAGTTCTTCCAAAGATACAAGCTGAGCGCCTCCCTTATGACCAATCGTCGGAAATGCATTAATAGATTTTCCATCCTTGATCCCTTTTAAGGTTAGTTTCATTGTGCCATTGGTATCAATATCCGAAATTTCAAAATTATCGGCACGAATATGATAGTCGTATTCTGAAACTTTTTGCTCTTCTGAACAGCCCACTAAACCGAAGGCAAGAAAAACTACACTATACAAAAAACCTGACTTTTTCATGATATCACCTTGTTATTTTTGCTCTTTAGAGTATTGAGTGTATCATACGAGCACCTCATTTCAATGATATAAAATTTATGTACTTTCTGGATGGATCTCAGGAATAGTCTTATAATTCAAGGAAATAAAAAGGTCCTACTCGGATAATTTAAAGTGCTTCTCAGGGATAGTGCCGCCGACCATAAAATTCTCCAAGATCACATGGGTAATATTTCCTTGAGCATCTATCACCTTCCATTGAGTTAGCTGTAGCGGTTTTTCCTGAAAACCAAGGACAAGCTGACCCCAATCTGAATCATCATCTTTGCTTAAGGTGATGAAGATATGATTCTTCTGCTGCTCCACACGATCAACGGAAATGTCCTTTTTAAAATTTACACGCTCTCGAAGGATAAACTCTGCTGGTGTCGAGGAAAGCGGCACATAGCTAATCTCATCCAGTTGTTTATCCTGGTACGATACCCAGCTGCCATCGGAGATAATAAGTAAAGGAGACGGCGGATTGTATTCAAGGCGTACACGTCCAGGCCGGGACAAATAAAGAGTGCCATGGGTCACATTTCCTTGGGCGTCTTTTTGATGAAAATTAGCTTTTACCGTTTTGAGACCGTTGAGATATCCTTCCACATCCTTTAAGAGACGTTGCGGATTGGAAACCCCTTTGGTCGTTACCGTTTTTTTCGGAGTTTTTGCTCTCAAATAGGAAGCCTTCTGACTTTTCACAACATGTTTATTGGAATCAGGATGCGCTTTTTTGGACGCTCCCATTGCAGGATCAAAAGCCGAAACAGACAGTCCTCCCATGAGGACAACCAGAAAGAAAATTTTGCGCATCCTATCCTAACTCCACTCATTCGTTCCCATTATTGACTTCCGGCCAACACCTCACGCCGGCCAGCATGGTTGGCAGCAGAAATAACGCCCTCTGCCTCCATCTGTTCAACAATGCGTGCTGCTCTATTGTAACCGATTTGTAAGTGCCGCTGAACAAAACTTGTCGAGGCTTTCTGTTCACGGCAAACAATACTGACGGCTTGATCATAGAGGGGATCATGGTCGCGACTGGATTCACCACTCACGCCCCCTTCTTCATCTTCCTCGGTCACATCTTCCACATAGGTGGGCGACCCCTGGGTTTTCAAGAACGCCACCACTTTATCTACTTCTTCATCAGACACAAAAGGACCATGGACGCGCGTAACCCGTCCACCAGCCGCCATGTACAACATGTCTCCTTGCCCCAAAAGCTGCTCTGCTCCTGCCTCTCCTAAAATTGTACGACTATCAATTTTGGAGGTGACCTGAAAACTAATGCGCGTTGGAAAGTTTGCTTTAATAGTTCCTGTTATTACATCCACCGAAGGTCTCTGTGTTGCCATGATTAAGTGGATTCCCGCTGCACGAGCCATTTGCGCCAAGCGCTGAATAACGACTTCGATATCCTTTCCCGCCACCAACATTAAGTCAGCCATCTCATCGACAACAATGACGATGTAAGGCATTGGCGTCATATCTAGCGGCTGTTCTTCGTAAATAGCTTTTCCTGTTTCTGGATCGAAGCCAGTTTGAACCTTGCGTTTGATGACTTCTTCCCGTTCCTTAGCCTCTTTAAGGCGCAAATTGTACCCGTCAATATTTCGCACCCCAAGGCGCGACATGGCCCGATAACGGTTTTCCATCTCTTTAACCGCCCACTTTAGGGCCACAACTGCCTTTTTCGGATCCGTCACAACTGGCGTAAGCAAGTGAGGAATATCTTCGTATACGGATAATTCCAACATTTTGGGATCGATCATGATGAACTTACATCGATCTGGCGGCAATCTGTATAGAAGGGACAGAATCATTGTATTTACAGAAACAGATTTACCAGAGCCAGTCGTTCCCGCCACCAACAAGTGGGGCATACGGGCCAAATCAACGATAATGGGCTCTCCACCGATGTCTTTCCCAAGAATCAGAGCCAGCCGCCCAGCTGTTCGTTCAAAGGCCTCATGTCCCAACTGTTCCCGGAGCATCACCACATCTCGCTTTTGGTTGGGTAATTCGATGCCAATAACATTTTGGCCAGCTACCACAGAAACACGAGCCGAAACGGCACTCATAGATCGTGCAATATCACTGGATAATCCAATGACTCGAGAAGATTTTAATCCTGGCGCTGGACAAAGTTCGTAAAGAGTTACCACAGGCCCTGGGCGAACTTTAACAATCTCTCCGCGAACACCAAAATCCTTCAGTACGTTCTCTAGAGAGGCAGCCTTTTTTTCTAAGATATCGTCGCTTTCTTCTTTAAGACCTTTGTCCTTCTTTGGCTTTGCCAACAAGTCATGTGGTGGCAAACGATAATTCTCGTCAGATACAAGCTCTAGAGGCTTGTACAAAGCAGTTTCATCTGTTCTGTCTAAAGTAACTTTTTCCTTAGTTTTACGCGATACCATCTTCTTCTCAGAAAGAGTTGGCTCCGCAGATTTGGATAATGGAAGTGGTTCCGGAGATTCTTCCACATTTCTTAATTGAATGCGAAGGCCATCCGGACGTTTCCTCACCAAAAAAAGGAAACCCTTAAAAATGAGATTTGTACTCTTTCCCGTATGCTTCAGAATCTGCTTCCACAGGCGCCAAGGAACCCCCAAAATATAAAGGAACAAAAGCACCGCGAGAATACCTGAGATAAGAGCCAGAGGAAGATTTCCAATGGCTAGGGTTGAATACAAAGCGATTGTCTTCAGCAGCTCAAGTCCTAAATATCCCAAGCTCCCTCCCAAAAAACCCCACTCCTTAGGAAGAGGCAAGGCTGTCCAAAATATGGCCCAAAGAACAAGGACGCTGGGCAATATCAAAAGCTTCAACCACGGATAGGTTGGGGGACGATGTAATAAAACACGCACCCCCCAAACAACGAGAAGCGGAACAAGAACCCAGCCTGCTATTCCCATAAGTTGTTGAAAAAGATCCGCCAAAACGGCACCAAAAGGACCCACAAAGTTCCTCACAATATGGGCATCCACGGCAACATTCCATGAGGGATCGGTCCGATCGTAAGACAAAAGGCTCAATCCCAAAACAATTCCCGAAATAACGAGAACAAAACCCAGACCTTCTGTAGCTCGCAGTTTAAAAAAGGATTTAAAGATTGGTGGAAAAAGAGTTCTCTTTGAAACAGTATTTCGCATTCGTGGCATTTTCTATCACTTTAATAATTTTATTTCCGGAAATCCCGAAACAACCTAATTCTTGGGATAAATCAATTCCCTTAACAAATCAACTCCTGGTCAGAGTGAAAGGATTCGCACCTCCGGCTCCTACCTCCCGAAGGCAGTACTCTACCAGGCTGAGCTACACTCCGAGTACTATTGATTTTATAGCGTTATACCAGTCAACAGTGCAAGGAAAAGCAGAAAATTATGCTACTTTTAGTCGAGAGTACAGAGAGCTGTTTTTGACAGATGTGTAAATAACAGGAATGACGAAGAGTGTTAAAACAGTCCCCAAGAGCAGCCCACCTACGAGGACGCAACCTATGGCAAAACGAGCCTCACTCCCTGCCCCACTGGATATTAAGAGTGGAATCGTTCCAAAGACCATGGCCCCTGTCGTCATTAAGATCGGACGAAAGCGAAGTACGGATGCTTCGCGAATGGCTTCTGAAGCTTGTTTTCCTTCGTTACACAATTGATTCGCAAAGGTAACCAAAAGAATCCCATGTTTGGTGATAAGCCCCACAAGAGTGATTAATCCAATCTGGGTAAAAATGTTCAGACTCTGCCCAAAGAGCCATAAGGTTAAGAGAGCGCCACAACACGCCAGCGGTACTGTAAACATTATCATTAGAGGATCGGTAAAACTTTCGAATTGTATGGCCAAAATAGAATAGATGAAGATAAGGGCAATCCCGAAAAGGATCATCATTTCAACAAAAGACTCCTGATACTTTTCGGCCGCTCCCGTAAAGGCAACCGAGTACCCAGATGGAAAAGTTGAGTCGACTTTCTTTTTCAAATAGTCCACAGCTGCAGCAAAATCTTGGCCGGGCTTAAGCGTAGCACTAAAGGTTGTGGATCGCATTTGGTTCACATGCTCTAAAGACTGGGGCAAACCAACTTCCTCTAAAGTCGCAAATGATGCCAGTGAAACACGAGCGCCCTCTTTATTAGAAACATATACTTCGCTCAAATCTTGAGGGCTATCTTGCCCCGTGAGTCGAACATCATATTTCTGACCTTCTTTGTAAAACGACGTGGACTTGGCACGATCAAGAAAAATTTCCAGCGCTTTAGAGATATCTTCTGGTTCAAAGTCAGCTTTGGCCATTTTCTGACGATCAATCACACAATTGTACCCCGGTTCTCCTAGCTTCAATCTATGATATACGCTTTTAAAAACACCATCATCACGGCATTCTTTCGTAAATTTTTCGATACGATTTAAGAGTTCTTCATAGGTCCCAACGGTTAAGACGTAGAGAGTAATATCTGAATCCTCTCCCATCCCTTCCAGCCCAGGAAGACCGCTATCCCAATTCCAAACATGTGTTGAAACCGTCGGAATGACCCTAACTTTTTCTCGCAAATCTTCCGTAATCTGTCCAGCAGACCGCCCTCTATCTGACCAACTCTTCAACGGAAGAACAACATTCCCACCCCAATCTCCGATAAAAGTTAGATTTTGCTTTGCTTCAGGAACATCTTTAACGAGAGTTTCAGCCTTTTTAACGTACTCGTCCATAACTTCTTTAGAACTTGCCGTAAGCGGTTCCATAAAGACTCCCAGAACCCCACGATCTTCTTTAGGCGCCAATTCTCCTGGCAGAATCTTAAAAAAGACGACGCATAACGCTAAAAGAAGGCAAGCTCCCCCCATAATCCACCTGGGATATAACATCACACGGCCAAGTAAATTCTTATAGTTGTCTGTCAGTCTTTGGATGAAATTGGAGATGGATGGGAGAACTTCTCCATTATGTGCCCTCAGAATGTTGGAGCACATCATAGGAGACAGTGTTAGTGCAACCACTCCAGAAACTAGAACAGCTCCGGCCAGCGCCACAGCGAACTCAACAAAAATTTGACCCATAGCTCCCTGCATGAACGCAATGGGGGCATATACACTTGCTAGAGTGCCTGTCATAGCCACGATAGCGAAGCTAATCTCCTTGCTGCCCTTCTTAGCCGCCTCCTGTGGAGACATCCCCGCCTCCACATGACGGAATATATTTTCCAACACCACAATGGCATCATCAACTACCAGGCCAATTGCCAAAACAAGTGCCAACAACGTTATGGTATTTATGGAGAATCCGAAAAGGGAAAGAATCGCAAATGTTCCCAAAACGGACACAGGAATGGTCACAAGAGGAATCAATGAGGCTCTTAGATTCCGTAAGAAAAGGAAAATAATAAGCAGCACCAAAACAACGGCTTCAATCAAAGAATTTTTGATGCTGCTCAGAGAGGCTCTGATAAAATCAGCATCATCTTTCACGATTTCAGCATAGACACCTTCAGAAAGATTTTTTTGAAGCCCAGGCAGAATCTCACGAACATCCCGTGAGATTTCCAGCGGATTCCCGTCTCCTGCCCTTTTGATGCCTAACAAAATACCCGGGTTGCCATTCACCCGAATTCGCCAAGAATCGTCATCTTTAAGTCGGATATCAGCAACATCTCTAAGAAAGACAACATCTCCATCCTTTTGTTTCACAACAATGGACCCAAAATCCTCATCGGACTTCGCTTTTAAATCCATTGTAACGGGAATTTCCCCAGCAAGCTTTCCAGAGGGAAGTGCCACGTTATGGTCTTCCAAGGCTTTGGATATCCCTTTTGGGGTTACGCCGAAAGAGAACATTTTTAGACGATCCAAAGCAATTTCCATGACATAGGGACGCCCTATGACATCCACGGAAGCCACCCCAGAGAGGCTTCTAAAAGCATTTTTGAGGTGCAAGTTTGCCAGGTGAGTTAAGTCCGAAGATTCAAGATGATCACTGGTGAGAGAAACATATATGAGCGCCTGAGTCTCATTTGCTTCTTGTCGAATCTTTGGATCTTGAACATCTTTGGGCAAATCACTCTTTATCTGTGCAAGAGATTCACGGACTTTAGAAAGGACAGAGTTGACGGAAGTGCCCTCTTTAAATTTGAGACGAACTTCCGATTCCCCTTCTTTAGAAGAAGAGGCCATCAACGAAAGATTCGGGACTTCAGCAAGGGCATCCTCAACAAGAAACGTCACTTCAGACTCAATGACCTGTGGGCTTGCATTGGGATAAGAGATACGAACAGTTAAAGAAGGGGTAGATACCTCCGGGTATTCACGTACCGTCAGGCTACGATATGACAAAAGCCCAACCACGATGAATAACACATTCAACACAATGGCAAAAATTGGTCGCTTAATGAAAAACTCTGAAATCGTCATGGGTTACACTTCGCTGGTATAAATCTTTACAGGCTGGGTATCATGGAGGCTTCTCTGGCCTCTAAGAATTACCTGCTCTCCTTCTGACAAGCCTTCTATTACCTCTACCGAGTCTTGCGTTTGCAGACCCAATTTCACGGGAAGAAGCACTGCCTTTTCTTCCCTTACTGAATACACATGGGACGTTCCATTATTCAAAAAGACAGCTTCTTTTGGCAAAACAAGGACATCATGCTTTGTCTGAAGTTCCACTTCCATAGTAGTCGCCGCACCCATAATCGAGGGGAAAGACACTAAGTTTGCCTTGCCAGCCCCCATATGGGTCTTTGTATCTAGAACCATTTGGAACGAAGCAATACTCCCTTCAACAGCACCAACATGTACTTTCTGGCCTACGGAAAGTTGAGATAAAATAGATTCTGGTGCTTCGAACTCCACCACACAGTCTTTGGGATCATAGACTGTGACAATCTCATCGCCTTCCTTTACATAGGCCCCTTCTGCCACTTTAAAAACACCACAGATGCCATCAAAACTGGCCCTAAACTCTGATTTTCTCAAAGCACCCTTTGAGTCTTCCAATGCTACCTGTGCCTGCAGCAAATCCTTCTTTCTCTCTTCCACCGCGCGCTCAGAAATATTTCCAGCTTCATACAGTGTTCGCATCCGGTCATAATGCTTTTGCGCGAGACCTTCTGCCGACAGGGCTAACTCATATTTTCTGGAAAGATCACCATTCCTTAAACTCCCAAGCACCGCACCCTTTTTCACAGACTCACCCTCCTGGGCATACATCATGTATAGAGTGCCATCCTTTTTTGCTTTCAGAGTCGTTCTCTTCTTGGCCTGAATCGTCCCTAACATCCTTCCCGTAAGCGTGATGGATCCTAAGCTTACCTTCACCACTTCTATGGTTTTAGGCTTCTCCTTAGTATCCTTTCCCCCGCCAAAAAAAGTAGGGAGGACAAAAGGACAAAAAGCCACACCCAAGCATGATAAAATCAGAATAGATCTTAATTTAATTTTCGACATCGACTACTTTTCCTAATACTAGCCGCGCAGACTAACAGAAAAGGGATGCTGATCAAAGTTTTTTATTTGTGGTGCAGAATGTGGGAGGGAATATGGTTGAGCATGCGAAGAGAGTTCGGTGTTATGTAAATCTGAAAACCTTTCATTTTTACATTGAAATCTCGGCTAGCGTCACCGAGATTTCAATGTAATCAATATTTTATATATTTATCAAAAGATTATATTTGAAATTGTGATCATCTTTAACAAATTATGTAACTAAAATCACAAATTATCCCACTTTTTTAAATATTCTTCCTTGAAAATTCGGTGGACACCACCGAGATTTCAATGTAAACTTGATAAATGGAAAGAAAACAATATATTGAACGCATATCAAAATATTTTAAATCCCATCAAATAGTAGGGCTTTTGGGACCGAGACAGTGTGGGAAAACGACCCTTGCACGTAAATATGCAAATATCCAGAATTCAGCAAATAGAGAAAATTACTTCGATTTGGAGGATGCTCGAGATTACGAAAGGTTGCAAAAACCTCAGCTGGTGTTAGAAAAATTAGAAGGATTAGTCATCATTGATGAAATTCAATTGATGCCAAGTTTATTTGCAACTCTGCGTGTTCTTGTTGATCGTGAAGATTCTAAGGCTCGTTTTCTAATTTTAGGAAGCGCTTCACGAGAGCTTATAAATAAGTCAGCCGAGACCTTAGCCGGACGAATTGCCTACATTGAATTACCGCCCTTTTCCTACCTGGAAACACATAATTTAGATAAGTTATGGCTCCGCGGTGGCTTCCCTAGATCCTATTTGGCTCCAAATATAGAGGAAAGCAATGATTGGAGAGAATTTTATATAACAACTTTTCTGGAACAAGATATTCCTAATCTAGGAATCCAGATCCCTGCTGTATCATTGAGACGCTTTTGGACAATGTTGGCCCATTATCATGGAAATATATTTAATGCCTCCGAATTTGGACGTTCCTTCGGAAGTGCAGATACCACTATTCGCAAATATCTCGACATCCTTACGGGCACCTTTATGGTTCGGCAGCTGCAGCCCTGGCAAGAAAACATTAAAAAACGACAAGTGAAGGCGCCGAAAATTTATTTTCGTGATAGCGGATTATTACATACGTTGTTAAATATTTTTAGTGAGTATGACCTTCAAACTAATCCAAAGCTTGGAGCCTCATGGGAAGGATTTGCCTTAGAAGAAGTTGTTCGGGTTCGCCAAGTAAAACCTCACCACTGTTACTTTTGGGCCACTCATACGGGTGCGGAAATCGACTTGCTGATTTTTGAGGGAAATAACAAGAAAGGATTTGAGTTCAAATACACAGACGCTCCTAAAATGACCAAGTCCATGAGGATTACTAGTGCAGACTTAGCCCTTGATGAAATGACGGTTATTTATCCTGGAGCCGTGGATTATCAGCTGGACGACAAAATATATGTCAAAGGGCTTAAGCAGTATCTAGAAGAAAATTCCACGCTAAATTTGCACGCTTAGCACTCAATTTCACCATAGCCCCCTCTGGAAAGTGTTGCCCCTTCTCTTTGAATTCGATATTGTTTTCACAAACTGAGGGGGGCATTAAATAAAACCTTTGCAAAAGTTGCTAAAGGTGGGTATACCCTTTTGAATAGAGTTTAAAGGCCTTAAACCCAAGTATGAGAGTCAAATATGTTTGCAATTATTCGAACGGGCGGAAAACAGTACAAAGTTCAAGCCAATGATAAGATTACCGTTGAAAAATTATCAGCGACACAAGGTGCTACTGTTTCCTTAGATCACGTGCTAATGATCGGTGATGGCTCAAAGACCACTGTCGGCACCCCACGTATTGAAGGTGCAAGAGTCCAGGCCGTTGTTGAAGAACAGGGCCGCGCAAAAAAGATTATTGTCTTTAAAAAGAAGCGCCGCCATAACTATCGCCGGAAAAAAGGGCACCGCCAGGATCAAACAGTGCTAAGGATTGTTGAAGTATTGGCTCCCGGAGCAACTGCGAAAAAGACGACAGCCGCTCCAAAGCCCAAGACTGAATCAAAGGAATCCAGCGTGGCAAAAACAGCAGCGACGAAAGCCACTGCAACAAAGGCACCCGCAAAAGCACCAGCCAAAACGGCAACGAGTGCACCTACTAAGGCCACGACGAAGGCGCCAGCTAAAAAAGCAGCCCCCACTAAGAAGTCTGAGACCACAACCGCTAAGAAGCCCGCAGCCAAAAAGCCTGCTGCTAAAGCTTCTCCGGCGAAGAAAAAGTAGTTTATTCGAAAAGGAGTTTGAAAGATGGCACATAAGAAAGCTGGCGGTAGTTCCAGGAACGGTCGCGATTCAGCAGGTCGCCGCCTCGGCATCAAAAAGTACGGTGGTGAATCCGTTCTTGCTGGCAATATTATTGCCCGCCAGCGTGGAACCAAATACTACCCAGGACAGAATGTCGGCATGGGGAAAGATCACACCTTATTTGCTCTCACAGAGGGTAAGGTTAAATTTTTGCACAAAGCTCAGGGCCGAACCTACGTTGCCATTGAATCTGCAAACTAACGGTTAAGTTTATAAGTAATACCCAGGGGGAATGGCATGCTGTTCCCCCTTTTGTTTGTCTCCATATAGTTTACTTTTTATATAGTAAGGGACGGTCTCGATGAAATTCCTAGATGAAGCAAAAGTCTTTGTCAAAAGCGGTGATGGCGGTGCCGGCTGTATGAGCTTTCGCCGAGAAAAGTATATCGAGTTTGGAGGCCCCGACGGAGGGAATGGTGGACGTGGTGGCGACATTATTGCCGAAGCCGTCGGTGGACTCAATACGCTTATCGATTATAGATATAGCCAGCATTTCAAAGCCAGGCGTGGACATCATGGCATGGGAAAAAATCGTACAGGCGCCTCTGGATCTTCTATTACCGTCAAACTCCCCGTAGGGACACAAATCTTCGAAGACGATAAAGAAACACTTATTGCCGATCTTACGACCCTTGGTGAAAAAGTTGTCCTGGCCAAAGGCGGTCACGGGGGATATGGAAACGAGCATTTTAAGTCCTCAACAAACCGGGCGCCCCGACGATTTGATCCAGGATTCCCTGGAGAAGAAAGATGGATCTGGCTTCGCCTCAAGCTTATTGCTGATACGGGTCTTTTAGGACTTCCCAATGCTGGAAAATCCACTTTCCTGAGTGTTGTATCTCGGGCTCGCCCCAAGATCGCCGATTATCCATTCACAACCCTCGCCCCCCAACTGGGTGTGGTTTACGTTAATGAGCAAGAATTCGTCATGGCTGACATCCCCGGACTTATAGAAGGCGCACACACGGGAACAGGCCTAGGCACACGCTTTTTAGGACACATCGAACGCTGTGGCGTTCTCTTGCACCTTATCGATGGGACCGAAGAAGACGTAGCGCAGTCTTATAAGACCATCCGAGAAGAAGTGACACAATACGGCCATGATATTGAACAAAAGAATGAAATTGTAGGGCTAAATAAGATTGATGCCCTATCTGAGAAAGAGTTAAAGAAGAAGCTCAAAGACCTCAAAAAAGTTTGTAAGTCGCCTATTTACCCCCTATCCGCTGTCACGAAAGAAGGTGTGCCGGAAATATTGGGAGCATTGTTGATGATTGTTCGAAAGCATGCCGCAGATCTTGGGTGATGATTATTCACATAACAAAGCAGACAATTGAGTCCACGCGTCAGATCCCCTGAAGCATTAATCTTGGCCACACTGCAACGTATGAGGCTGAGTTCTGGCTTCCAGCTGATGCCTGGATCCCGCGCTCATAAGAAATCCTAAGGCGCGCCTCCGGCTTGCCAAATATTTCTAATGGCCGGGAAGACGATAAAAACGCCGTCTTCCCGGAGCCTAGGAACTCTAGACGAACCGGCGTCTTAAGCCGGTGAGTCCTAGAGTGAGTTGGCATCGCGGGATCCATAAAATCAGAGGGAAAAGAACGGATTTCAGAGAACTGAAAAACGCCTTGTATCAACCATTAAATCTGATCTCTGATAGAAAAACCCCCAAGATCACTCTCGGGGGTCTTTCATGTCCATCATCATGTGATAACGGAGAGATTATTGATCCAACGTTATGATAGTCGTACGATTCTGTGCATAAGCAGCCTCAGTTGATCCCTCAACTATGGGGCGCTCCTTACCATAACTAATTGTTTCTATGCGTCTAGGATCGATACCAAGCGCTACCAAGTAATTCTTGTGAGAATCAGCTCGACGCTGTCCTAATGCTAGGTTGTATTCCTGTGTGCCGCGTTCGTCACAATGACCCGAGATACTAAGATCCACATCATCATATGCCTTAAGCCATTCAGCCTGACGCTCAATAGTTTCCTGAGATTCTGCATTCAAATTATACATATCAAATGCATAAAATGCGCGATCTCCAGCCTCAATAGCAAAGTCCGCCTGACTCCCTGGAAGAACTTCTTCCTCAAAAGCCATATAAGGAGCATCCCATTCGCCCCTATCTTCATCATCTGATCCACAAGCAGCTATAGCTACTGCTAGTAATGAAACTGAAGCGATTTTCTTTAAATCCATTCTTCTTATCCCTTTCTTAATTCCTTACTTTTCCGAGCCGTCCCCATCAGCATTCTGGTGATCAATGGATGCTCCATTCCCTAACTATAATCCCAATTTCCTTTTGAATCAACAAGGTTTTCACTAAACCTTATTTAGAAATGACCACGCTGGTGCCGATCCATGGGTTGGTGTCGCTATGATCCTTTCATTGCGGCCTGTTATATCAATGGAATACAGCTTACTATTACCACCTCTTCCCCTTCGATCGGAGGGCGTCTGACGGGTATAAACGATAACGCGCCCATTTGGTGCCCATGTTGGACCTTCTACAATGAATCCTGACGTTAATAAGCGCTCTCCGCTCCCATCAGGTTTCATAACACCTATATAAAACTGTTTATTATGAATCTTTGTGAATGCAATTAAATCACCTCTAGGAGACCAGACAGGCGTTGCATAGCGCCCCTCTCCTTTGCTGATTCGCTGAATTCCTCGTCCATTTGAACCCATAACATAGATGTGATATCTCCCACCTCGGTCCGAATTAAAAGCAATTTTGGATCCATCCGGAGAATACGAAGGCGACGTATCGATTCCCGGAGAGTTCGTGAGTTTCACGACCTTATTTGTTTTTAAATCAATGGTATAGATAGATGAAAGCCCTTTGAGAGACTGGCTCATGATAACTTTTTTCCCATCGGGAGAAAATCGAGGGGCAAATGTCATCCCAGGAAAATCACCCAAAAGTTTCTTTTGTTGGGTATTTAGATCCATCAAATAGACACGCGGAGTATTTTTGGCATAGGACATATAGGTTATCAGCCGATCCGTTGTTGAAAAACGTGGCGTCAAAGTAAGATGGTCTCCTGGCGTAAGAAATTGGTGATTCGCGCCATCCTGATCCATAATAGCTAAACGACGCGTATTCTTTTTCTTGTTAGGTGCCGTTTCAGAAACATAGACAAGCTGCGTATCAAAATAGCCATCTTCCCCAGTAAGTCTCTTATATATGGCATCTGAAATCCGGTGGGCTATCCGGCGCCATCCGTCCTTACTTGAGGTGTAGGCAATGCCCTCTATCTGACGTTGGGAAAATACATCCCAAAGTCGGAATTCCACACGCATCTTACCGGGGCCCATTCCAATCACCCTCCCCGTCACAAGCGCCTGGGCCTTTATAAGACGCCAATCAGGAAACCTAGGCATCTCTTTAATTTTCTGAGGATCTTCAATAAAGGATCTATGATCAATAGCATGAAAAAGACCCGAGTTTTCCATATCATCTGATACAATTTTGGAGATCTCCTTCCCCATGCCTTTCCAGTTTGAGTCTTCCTGAAAGTTGGGAATCGCAATGGGAAGCGGGTCTACATTTCCTTGCGTAACCTCAACAATAAGCTCGGCCTTTGCAGGAGAGACCAAGAGTTCCCCTTGTCCCAAAAGAAGCCCCACAAAAATTAAAATCTGAAAAAGTTTTCGAATCATTCCTTTATCCCATACATGTACTCACCTGTTATTTAGTGGTACGGGGAAAGTCCTCCCAAGACAAGACCGTTTCATCATTTTTTAACTCTATGGGATCATGGCGGGAAAAAGGCACTCAAAACAATGGGCTAAGTTGCCAAAGTATGTTATAAGTATAGGTAACAGGGATAAAAAATAGGCAATTTTATGTATGGGAGATTATCTCTTGCCCTGAAATGGGTAAGCCTCATAGTTTATGCTACACTGATCCAGCTACACACAGCCCAGAGTGCTCCCAAAGTGGCGGCACTTTGCCATACCCCAATTGCAAAATGGGAGTCACAATCGGGAATCCCTGCCCAACTCCTTCTCTCCATAGGAATTGCTGAATCAGGCAAGTACACGAAAGGAAAGGTTGTTGTCTGGCCTTGGACTATCGGTACAAAGAAAGCGGGGTACTATCTGTCTAGCAAGGACGAAGCCATTAAAAAAGTGAAAGCACTACAAGCCCAGGGAGTCAAAAGCATTGATGTGGGATGTATGCAAATCAATCTTAAATATCATCCAACAGCCTTTCAGAATCTGGATGAGGCCTTCGATCCAAAGTCAAACGTGGCCTATGCCGCCTCATTTCTGACAGATCTTCATACAGACC
>Ga0066611_10000143_pt1 | contig 43552 bp, 50 predicted proteins | sample SaaInlV_DNA_200m_FD_60376 | JGI IMG/M metagenome (GOLD analysis project Ga0066611, IMG submission 60376) | Marine microbial communities from expanding oxygen minimum zones in the Saanich Inlet - SI075_LV_DNA_200m | ecosystem: Environmental > Aquatic > Marine > Unclassified | place: British... | reverse complement strand
GATGACATTTTCATTAAAACCATGTGTTTTTGCATAATTTAAGACATTGTCGGCTAAACATAAATAGATAGTATTGTTATTTATAAACCCGGAATTCATAAGCAGTGTTTTGTTCGTAGTGCTCACTAAATTTTCAACACTTTCACTTAGCAATTTATTAATGTATAATATCTGAAATGGATTTACATACATGGAGTATACTGCATCACCGGTGATCAATTTCATACCAAGTGGTTTTTTTTGAATAACAGATAATTTATTAATATTTAACTGAATAATATCATCATAATCGATATAACTAATATCGCGTCCAAGTGTATCGAGATGTTCAATGTTATTATTCACCATGTATTGTTTTAGTGAACTGGGATGTATGTCCAATTTACCATTATAAGAAAGATTAGCATATAATTGGGAAACATCTATTACACTCATATTTTCTACAAATAAATACATCTCCTCAAAACTATAATTAAATCCGGTTCCTAATATAATTTTCTTTTTTACGGTTTCTATTGTATCATCCATATGTAGTATACTATCTATGTTCATGATTTCAATATCCTCGGAAGCAATGCGTTCCAATTCATCACTACTAAATATGGTTTCTAATTCAGGTAAAATACTTTGCCCTGAGAAAACATGATATTTTACCAATTTATTAGATGAATTTAATAATGCTATTTTATAAATACTCATGTATATATAAACTAACTTTATATTTTTATAATATTATATTTACCTATTTATTATTATATTTATATTTATTATATTTACCTATGTATATGACTGAACATTGGGGAAATATCATCTGGCGCTTTCTGCATGTTTTAGTGGAAAATATCGATGCGAATGCGTTTAATACTTGTAAAGGAGACGTAATAGATCTTATAAATTATATTTGCGAAAATCTACCGTGTAATATTTGTTCGGTTCATTATAAAACAAAATATTACATACAATATGACGATATATTTCACATTGATGGATTAAAAACAAGACTTTGGATTATACATGATGCCGTAAACGGTGATCGCCGTACTGCAACATACAAGTATACCATATTAAACCGATATTCGGAATATGGTTTCCAGGACGTGTACGACGATTTTTTTAAGAAAATTGCTATATATAACTCAATGGATTTCAAGCTTATTGAAAAGTATCTTGCTTCTATTAAATTACGCAATTGAATTTCTAATTTCTAATTTCTAATTTCTAACTTCTAACAGGTTCATAATGACCCCCGGTCCATTCTAATTGAATCGTCTTGGTATAATTACTTGAAACGGGAATAAATTCAATACTCGTCCCATTTCTGTCGCGAAAATTTTTAACAATAATACGCCATTGCCATATATTGCAAGCAGATTGTATCTCTATTGCTCCACCCCATGTACTCGTATTGCGCATATTTTGTATATAATTCCCACCTTCCATTTTTACAATATCAGATGTTTCCAAACCATCTACTAAAGCACCTCCATTTTGAATATAATCGCAAATTTTATTGCGAATATCCCCACTTGACAAATCTGGTAAAAAATAATGCATACTATTGAAAAGACAACTCATAATATATAATATATACTATTTTTTTATATTATATTATATTATTTTATTTTATATTACATGTCATAATATGGGTTGTCTGTAATATCCATACCACAATAGGGTTGTGGGTTCTTATTATAGTCAACAGGTTTATATATTCCCCTTTTAATTGCATTGGTAAGAAGAAATTTGAAATTTTGCCAGAATTCATCATTATGTCCAACCGTTGAGCTCATAATATGACTTAATTCATGGAGGGCAACAAATACAAGAGTATTTTCATCTATAAGCTTGGTCCCGTTTTTACGACGATGTAAGCAAAATGCCAATTTTTCCCCTTTATTTTCACTATACGCAGTATATTCACTGGTAGGTAGTGTCTCATTAATCTTTTGTGGATTAAATCCTTCGTGTAATCGGATGACATTTTTTTTTTCAGGGTATGTTTTATACATAAAGGATACAATGGATTTCATTTTAACGTTTACATCTGCTAATAAATCTGCTGCCTCATTTAAACGCCTTCTCTCACGAACACAGTATTTATTACCATCAACCCCCGATACTATACACTTCAATTGAAAAAAATCAGACTCTATATATATATTGGCCAGAATTACAACTATCATAATTATAACTATATATGTCATGGACGATTGCACCATATATAGTTATAACAGAAAGAATTCCATAATATCCAAAAAATACTTGTCGTAAAAATAACCTATCCTGTTTATGAATAATATGATTGCACCTATACTTGCACCTATACTTGCACCTATGATTGCAATGAAATAATAATTGTACATAATTTCTATATTGTATAGAAATTATAAATCCATTATATCGTTAAACTTATATCGATATCGTGAAACTTATATTGTTAAACTTATATCGTTAAACTTATATCGTTAAACTTATTGAGGACCTTGTCCAACCTCTAAAGGCACACGCATGGTATCAGGGGCAATTGTTGTGTTGTGCCAAGGACCAACATTCATCTGAGGATTTGCAGGCTCTGATCGCACTTGGAGGTTGGCATTTCTTAAAGTATTTCCAACTGTGTCAATGCCAATTAAAGAACCAGCAGAGAGAAGGTTTACATCTCTTAAATCACCAGAACCAGAAGGGTTTAATTTACTCCACTCACCATTGGGATCATTGGGTAATAGTTCAGACGGACTTGCTGAAGGTTGACTTGAACAAGACGGGGGGAGACCATGACCACTTGTCGCCGATTGTTTTCCATTGCTATTTACCGTTGCGAATTGCTCATTTCCACTTGCTTGTGCTGGTTGAACATTGGCTGCATTTCCACCAGAAGCTTCATTGTAAAACTTTTTACGCGCTTCTCTGCGACCGGAAGCAGCACCTGAACCAGTATTCCCCTCTATCTTCTTTGTATTATTATTACCGACACGTTTGATAATATACATTAAAACAAACACACCACCAATCATTACTAAAACATTCATCAAAGAACCGGACATTTTCGGCATTTTTGGCATTTTCGAAATAGGCGTTTTTGGCATCTCTTATATATAAAAATAGGAATAAAATATTTTCATATATTCTGCTAAAAGTATTAATTAAAGTTAAAACAACTGTTCGTATTCTTCTTCGTAATCCGAATTTTCTAAATCTTCCCCGTCAGATGAGTCATTTTCAATTTCATCCAACATGTATGTTTCTCTAATCTTTTTTGCTTCTAAAAAAGACTCTAAAGCTTGTCGCTTTGCCTTCTTGGCCTTTTCAATTGCTGTTCGATAGATGTCATAATAGAATTCCTTTGTTTTTAATTCCAATATTTCTTCATCCTTCATAGTTTCTAAATCAATGTCAATTTCTTCTAAAGTGTTTGATGTGATGTTTACATTATCCAATTCTGAAAGGGGTTCATAATTATCGTCCACTACCAATTTAATTGCAGTATCTGGTTTATCTTCGCCCACAATGTCAATATCGTTGTATACTACATCTGAAACTGCTGCATCTGGCTCTGCTGATGCCACTGCCTCAACCTCTACATCTACAGCTACAGCTACCTCTGCACCCGCGCCCGAAACTGCTATCATTTCGTCAGTTAATTCAATCTTGTCAGTGTCAGCATCAATACTTGATTCGGTACTTGATTCGGTACTTAATTCGGTACTTGCCAGTTTACTTGCATCAGTTGGTCTCTTAATCATACACGATTTAAACATTGGTTCATTCTTAAATGTCATAATTTGTCGCGCATTAATATCAACCTGAAAGTATTTTGAAGAGAACTTGATACCTTGTATCTCTAAAATACATATAATCTTATTATCATCAGCTACGCTTTTCGCGTCGATGACATTTTCATTTTCATCATAAATAGCACACCGTGATTGCCCAATCATACTTTTCATCGACGGTACTGACACTCTTAATAAATGATATTTACCTCCTCGAAATGGCCGCAATAATGGGGTCATTGTATTCTGAATATCTTCCATATCTAATTCTGTTTCGAACCAAATCTTCCGCTTTTCATAAATCTTCTTTTGTAAACATTCTTCTAAATTTTCCACCCATGAAATAAGTTCAGAATCGCCGCGATCTATCATAATGTCAAAATAGCTTTTTTTATCTGTAATAACAATACCTTGTTTCGTATTCAATTTAGGAGTTTGAAAAAATAGTCCCTGATTCCCATTAGAAGTAATTTTGGTCATATATGATCCACCCTGAACACCATTTGGATTAGATAGCAAAAAGCTGTCATAATCAAGTTCCTTGTCCATCTGAATAATATTATTGTTTTCCATTACAAAGAAAATAGATAAAATGACGGTTATTTATTCGCATTTAAATTTCCAAAATATAATCTTGAAAAGATGTAATGAAAGACCCATTTATCACTAAATTGTTAGACATACTAAAAAGAGAAGACATTAAGGGAGAATTGTTGAATATGACAAAACCTGTATTGGATGCTTTCCTAAATGAGATTTATCCATATATATATTTATCATTGCTATTTGTGAGCATTAGCTTTTTATTGATTTTAGGAATATTCTTTCTATTGTTGCGTAATAATAATATAATAATGAAGCGAAATGATTGATTTTTTTCTTTGCAGATTATATAAATGTTAGCTAAGAATAGCCATAATTCGTATAAAAAATACCATCCTGTGCCTAATAAAACTCGCAATAACCACGGCCAGGTTAAGAAATCAGCAACTGTTTCCAATCACAAAAAAACTGTTAAAACCGGTGGTCGCAACAGCATTGGTGTAATTGGTTCGGCTATAGCGGCTGCACTTGTGCCCTTTGGTCTTTTTGCTACCCAAAAAAAAGTTCAATCAAGTCTTCCATCCAGTTCTTATAAGAAAAAGTCCAAGAGACGCGGATACAAGGGTAAGTCGTACAAAAGTAAGGCATATAGGAAAAATAGTTCCAGAAAAATATAAAAGATAAATCATTTAGAATTATAAACTCATAATATAATTATAAGGATTATGAGTTTTGAAAATAGCATTCAACAATGGGTTCAGATTGATAATCAACTCAAAAAATATGCAGATGCATCAAAGGAATTGCGGACTAAGAAAAGTGAAATGGCAGAGAAGATTTTGGAAATTGCAACCGAAGATAATCATCTACAGGCTCAGGTTAATATTAGCGACGGTAAATTGCGCTTTGTAGAAACGAAGCAGACTGCACCGATTACACTCGGATTTTTAAAAACATGTTTAGGTGAAATTATACCATCTGATGAAAAAGTGGAACAAATCATGGAACATATTAAATCCAGACGCGAGACAAAGCTGGTATCTGAAATAAAACGCACATATAAATGATATATATATATAAATATATAGGAACGTAATAATAAATAATATATAAAGTTTATATACTGTAATGAACTCTGTAATGAACGCTGTCGACGATTTTAAATATTATACAGATAAACATAATGTAGCTCATAGCGCAGGATACTTATTTAACGAGCAATGTAATGCTGCTGCAGGAAATAAAAATGGTGCACAACCGGGTGCACAAAAAGGAGGAAGTTTTGGTCTCAAGGATTTAGCTATCCCAGGAGGTTTATTTTGGGTAAATGATTCACATCCTCCAAAACATAAAGTTGAAAAAAAGGACGTTGTTGACGAATCACTTTTCGATAAACTGTTTAGTTGTGGATGTGTGGAAGAAAAAAGTGGGAAAAGCACACGCAGACAAAAAAAAGCAATTATTAAGAGCAATCGTAAAACGAAGCGATCGCCAAAATAATCATCATTATGATAAAAATTATATATAATATTTTTTATTATATATATATATAAATGACTATGCCTTCACATGCTTTAATGCGTTCATTATTCAAAACTCGCCAACAAAACCAATCTATTTCAGGAACGTGGTGTATTAGTGGAAAAATATTTAGAACCGGAGGATATGATGCAATAAATAAAACATTTAGTTTTATAGATTATAGTAGAAATGTTATTATAAATGAGGATAAGGAATCCGATTATTTTACCATATTCCCATTAGTCGATGATAGTAATTCTTCTCTTAGATCATATTCTAATTTTCAACCAGGATTAAAAATTAAAGACGATTCTTGTAATAACAAAATGAAATTATTATTACCGGATTATGACGATAATGGTACTTTCCAATTTACAGAAGTTCATCGGAATAAAATAGGTGAAATATCACGATTCGATGGAATTTATTTAGAAGCGGGTTATTCGAAAGATAATATATTGCAGGTGCCAAGTATTGGGAAACTAAAAATGGAAAAACAATCTAACTATGATACAATAATTAATGTACCAGAAAACCCTATTAACAACCCAATTATTTTTAATAGTTTGAAATTACGACCAGACCAAATATTCTATTCCATTTATAATTTATACGAAGATATAGAATCAAATGGTTCTATATATACTATTAAATTTACCGGACCAGTTCTCGGAAGAAATAATAAGATTGTTGGTATGAATGAATCAGTTAATACATATACTGCAATTGAAGGAATAACTCATTGCAAGACACGTACTACATGGAGTATATTTGAAACCCCTGAAAATCGAGACAGTCATATTTATGGAAAATTAAAAAAATATGGTCCACTTAAAGAAACCATTGTTAAAGGTAGTGTTAGTGTAGATCTCACATACCAAGGAAGTTTAAGCAATTCCAAATTCATGGTTGGTACACTTGAAACAGATGTGACTCTTCGAACTGGTGATAATTTACCGCAATTTATTGTTCGAGAAAGTCTTATCATTGAAGGTCGTGTAGACGGAATACGAATCGTTTCTTCTGACACATTGGGCTTTTTATTGGCTAATTAAATCTTCAAGTGTGTAAATACGCGAGTGTGTAAATACGCGAGTGTGTAAATACGCGAGTGTGTAAATACGCGAGTTGAACTATTTATTTAACTGTAATTGTTAAATAAATATTAATACAGATTCAATTGTATAACTTAAATTAAACTCCACACGTTCTTGTTAAAGGGAGCGACCAATATTTCGGGTATACGTTTTTTCCAATAATTTACCTGTTTATCATGTCGCACATCAGCCATTGATTTCGGATAAATCGGTGTGTTTTCCATTAATTCTGCCTCTTCTTCATCCATTTTAGGTTTATATCCATAACAGGTTGCACCAAAACGCACATTGGGATTTGCAATATAGCCGCCATTAATGCCTGGTCGACCACAATCATGTTCATGACCTTTTACTCCCTGTAAATAATTCCACGTCTTTTTCTGCGTGGGATATAATGCCATCTGATCCTGTGTCCAACCATATGAACACCATTCTGCTCCATTTTTGTAAGCACGTTCAACCTCGTCATAATTTGCTAAACGCCCTCCATATGCATCACAAAGTGCTTCTGCATTTTTATACGTATACTTGTTATCGGGAACATGAAACACTTGTTTCTTTAATTTAATTTCAGGAACAGGTGGTACCAAGATATCCCCTGGCTCGTTATCCTTTACTATTATGTCTAAATTCGGCCTATCACTAAAAAAATTCGTTAATCGAGCACTCAAGTTAATATTGAAAAAATATTGCACACCGCTTAGAATCAATACTGCGATTATAACCCCTCCAATAATGATTTCCAATACAGATGTAGCTTTTGACGGAGCGCCCATTGTAGGGGCACCGATTGTAGGAGCACTTAATTTATTTCCATTTCCTAAACTACTAAACAAAATAATAAATAAACCGACTACAACTGCCAATATAATAATCATACGAGGATTAAATTCAATTGTACTATTATTTTCGTCGCTTTTAGATTCATCCACTGGCATACCTAATATTGAATTATATGATAATAACATGGGTGTATATTCTATACATCTACTTTTTTTCTGTAAAAAAGGCAATAAGCATAAGTTTTATTCAACGACTTTTCAATATCAACCTCAATTACATTCGTATCATTATACGAAAACCATTTACCATTTGCGTTTTTCACAAAAGCAGTATAGTGACCACCGAGTGTGCCGCCCATATGATTACATATTCCATATAATTCGTAATTATAAGTATCCTTATCATACCCATAAACGAATTTTGATAAATCTAAATTATTCAACGGGATATCGACCGGTACTTGTATTTTTCTACCATCTGCCGTAAAACGCTTCAATGAGATAATCATCACTTTGGGAAGACTCCAAAATACCACTTGCTTATCCACATCTTCCTTTTTATTCGTTTTATCATTAAACCATGCATTGTCTCCTTCTAAAGACTCCTTTTCACAGTATAACTCCATACAATCCATCAATGATGGCTCTTTATTCCCCGGTGGAATCGGTATGTCTAAAACAAAAAACGGTTCGGGTTTCATACTATGAACCTTGCCCGTTTTACTCAAAAGACGGCTCATGAGTATACCTCCAAAAATGGGAATAAATTCAGAATATTCTTTTGAATACATGGTTTTTATTTCGTTATAACACGCGACCGCCATCTCATCTGTTTCGCTGTCAGGTTTTCCATGTATATTCATAATAACCTCTCTACGTAATGAATTATGAAAACAATCAATGACGAAAAGTAGAAACTCTGAAACATCATTTTGATTCCATCCCATAAACAGATCCATCTTTTTATGCTTGGCGACGTTCTGTACTGTTTTTAAAAACGATCCAGGAGATACTATACAATTCTTTTCCCACATCATTTTGTGTAGTTTATAATATTCCAGTGTCAAAAAACAATCGATTGCGTATTTTTTATCACGATGAGCACTTAATCTTTTTGTAAATGTTCCATCCTCAATTATTTCACTTAGTTCATATGTATGTGATAGAACTTGGAAACATGAATTGATGAAGCATGTGTTGCCCATATTACTTAACCCAGATAATCCCTTATCCTTATATTTATCCCACGATGATTGCATTGTATTAATATATAAGACAACTAACATTTAAACACATTTATAATAAGTGTTATAATAATATGGCCAACGCTGATCGACGTAATGCAATTAATGCTTACTTACAAATGGTTGAACATCATAGTATTTTTATAGATCGCTCTCAAGAATCATTTAATAACATTGAAAATCATCTTTATATGACTATATGTCATAATAATAATAATAATAATAATAATAATAATAATAATAATAATAATAATATGGCCAACTCGGATAGACGTGAAGTAGTCAATTCTTACTTACAAATGGTTGAACATCATAGTTCTTTTATAGATCGCTCTCAAGAATCATTCAATAACATTGAAAATCATCTTTATGAGACTATATGTCATAATAATAATAATCAAGATGTGTATGAACCACCCCCGTTAAATCGAAATTCCAATCGAAATCGCAATTCCCGACAAAGATTGTCTCGAACCGATTTTGCAATACCTGGTTTACGTAGTGGTAATAATGCAGGTGCAGGCGCAGGTGCAGGTGCAGGCGCAGGTGCAGGTGCAGGCGCAGGTGCAGGTGCTGGTGTGGTTCCATTTAATGAACCAGGTATTAGTCGTAGAAGAACTCCAGCATTTACACACAGTCAGAATATGTTAGATACTATAACATTATTGGCTTTATTTCCAAGCGGTTTTGGAACAACAAATAACCTGGACAATTTATCTCCAGTAGTTGTCCGACCAACGGATGCTCAACTTGTGGAAGCAACGGAAAATATGACTTTTGGAGAAGTGATTGATCCAGTGAATCGTACATGTCCAATTAGCCAAGATGAATTCGATGATAATGATAATATTAGTATTATTAGACAATGTGGTCATATTTTTAGACAAGAAGATGCGCAAACATGGTTTCGAAGTAATGTTAGGTGCCCATTATGTCGGTATGATATTCGCGAATATAGGCGGGGTGGTGGAGGAGCACTTTCAAGACAAAATAGCTTGAGACGCATGGCTGATGCAGTGAGTGCTAATAGTGCTAATAATGTGGGTGCGAATGCTGATGCTTCTGGTAATGCTTATTCTTATGCTGGCACGGATGCTTACGCTGGCATGGATGCTTCTGGTAATGCTTATTCTTATGCTGGCACGGATGCTTACGCTGGCATGGATGATTCTGGTAATGCTTATTCTTATGCTGGCACTGATGCTTACGCTGGCATGGATTCTTATGCTGGCACTGATGCTTCTGGTAATGCGAATGTTAATTGGCTTGAACATATTAATGAAAATATGAGTCGCATAATTCAAGCAAGTGATATTTCTGATAATATTAGTGTAAATTTTGAATACTCTTATGTATTGCCCACCAATTTACGTGATGCTTCAAATAATAATATGTAAAACGATACAAATTATATATAAATTATGTAATTTTTGAAATTATTTCCTCTATATTAAATATATATGGACATGGATATGAAAAAAATTATGGAAAAAACATGGGTCCAATATTTATTATATGCAATATTATTTTTGATAATCTATTTTTGTTTCGTAAGTAGAAAAGTAAGGGAGGCATTCGAAATATCGAAACCAAGTAGCAGTTCCTATTCTGATTCTGATTCTGGCGCTGATATACAAGACTCTAAAAAAATATCAACAGAATTGAAAGAAAAAACGACAAAATTGCACGATGGATTACATTTAGCCAAATATAGAAGACATATAGAAGACATGATCATTGAGATGAATGAATGGTCTGGTGCAAAATCAACTCAAATGTTGCCAGCTCTTGCCAAAAAACTTTCAGAATCAACGTCTGACGACGTTAGTGATGATATTATACAAGACATGGATAAATTAAACACACTGTTTACATTCAATGCCACATTAAATGCAGTAATGAAACACGTTGATAGTAAATAAATCGATTAATAATATATATGTGTAAAATATTTATTATTAATTTACAGAATTACCGGATACCATCTCTCCTGTATGATTATCCGTAAATGGAGTGGCCATTTTAGTTTCACTAACATTATAGTTGAACGTAATCTCATCTCCTGATTTCATATCATTTCCAGCAACAACAGTATCATTGATTATAAGACACGATGGTGTAAATGAATGATTTATATAAATACCATATGGATCATCTACGTGTTGATCTTTCCCAACCTCAATCGTAGTTCTCGATGGCTCCGCATACATCTCCCCCTTCAGAGTATGGATAACAGTACCTTTGGCATAGTCTTTGGAAACAATTAACTTGCAAAAATCGTCGTTCTTTACAATTTCCATTTTGTTTATAAATTAAGAATGAAAATGTATTTAAACCATTTCATTGAGTCAATTACACGAATATAAAATTATATAATATAATATACTATATAATGTTATTTCAATCATTATTGTTGTTAAGTTTTTTATATACTTCATGTGGATTAAATCAAATATCATTTAGCGGTGGTGGCGCATTTGGTGCAGTTGAAATTGGCATAATTAAGCGAGTCGTGGAACTAAATGGTGTTGGCGATGGCGATGGCAATGATTATGACATGTATACAGGTATTTCTGCCGGCGCATTAAATGCAGGATTTCTCTCCTATTATACTAATATTAGTGATGGTATTGCGGCAGCAGAGAAAATATACAATGACATTGATAATCGAATGATATATAAATTGCTACCTACAACATCGGTTTCATTACTAAACACAGATCCATTGTTTCACACACTGGTAAAGGTCATTCATGGAATGCCTGGAAAACCAGTAATTCACACTCTGATAGGAGCAGTTAATTTGTATAGCGGGAGTTTGGATGTATATTCTTTTGAAGACAATGACGATTTAAACAAGGTATTCTTGATGATGTCATCGTCTGCGATCCCCGGTATGTTTCCACCTATAAAATATAATGGTAATTTGTATGCAGATGGAGGCACACTAAGCAATGAATTGCTTCAACCAGAACATAACGGTAAATACTTGAATATTACGTTTATTACACCTTATGAAGGATATATTTATGATAATACCCCAATTGACTCGTTAAAAGAAATGATAAAAAGGACATTAATGATTGTAAAGACAAATTTTAACAACCCAATGGCTGCTAACAACCAAAATTGTAAGGATCCCGTTGGAGAAATTAACAAATATTTTGTAGATCCGTCAATGTTGGAAGGGTATAGTATGCTAAACTTTGACGATGGGCAAAAGCTGATCGAAATTGGATACAATAATGTTCGACACCAAAAATATAAGTTATGTTAAATACCTATTTATTCGCATTTTATAAGATTATAGTCTAAATCAAAACATCCTAATATACAATCCTCCTCTTTACAATTCTCTAATAAATTTTTGTTGTCTAAAAATAATGACAGGGCGGTATTAAAATAAGTATCCTCGTCCATGTTATTTTGTTCTTGTACACAAGAACCATGTTTTTCCCATTCATGTTCCCATAATGTATTATCACACTTATGCCAATATGTATTCATATTCGTCAATAATGTCCCAACTGGTTCAACATAGGAAACTTTTTTACAATTTTCGGGATAAGCGGTGCTATTAAATTGTGGCCAAAAGCCGTGAATCATATAATCTGTACTACACCATTTTTGAACGGCTAATTCATAATAATTATACGTGGCAGTAGAATACCCCACATTAAGACATGCAATTAACATTATTAGTAGCATATAATTTATATATACCTACATATATAAATTTTATATGGATTTATTTAAATTATATTATAAAATAGATATGAAAAATAGATATGAAAAATAGCTATGAAAAATAGCTATGAATAATAAAAAATATCAATATATAGTATGTTTCTAACGAATAAGAAATATAATATAGTTCGAATTGGTGATTTTGCAACAAAGGCGAATACAAAAATAAATTATTGTTTATTTTCCATTGGATTATGTTTGGACGACTATATAACGAATAATTCAATAGATTGTTTTATTATACTAAGTTATTCTACACTAATATGGACATTTATTGAATTTGTATTACACATAAGCAATACAAGAATTATTAAACCTATGGTATTTTATTACAGTAAAAAGGATAGTTTGGCAGTTCCGCATTATTTAGGTTTGTTTTTGCAAGGATTTCAAGAAGGAGGTTGTATTACGACAATTGGGTTATATTTTGGAGATAGAATTTTTAGTTTCAATCACATTATCTTCCTACATATGGTAATTGCATTTATAGTCATAAATGTATATAAAAAAAATACATCCATCGAAAGAAACTCTACCAGACAAGTGAATACGACGGGTTCTTTAATGGCAATGTCAGCGGTAACCCTATGTAATCTAAAAACATTGTATGAACACCAACAACATTTTTATAGACAATTATCTATGTTTTTTGTGATGATTTATGTTAGCGCTTGGTGGACTGTTTCTGTATGGTATAAAGGTTTCCGTACAGTTGATGTACATATTAAAGACCAAAATGACCAATATATTATAACAAAACACAATATATGTGATACTTTTATAGTGTTATCTTATGATGTTATTTTTGAAATTGCCATGGCATATTTATTTTTTTACCGTATTTTACTATAAAGTATATAATGTTATAAATTATATAATATTATATAAATTATATACTATTATATTAAATGATGTGGAAACCTCTTTTTTTCCTGTTTTTACAATCTTATTTAACTTTAACACATTCTGATTGTGTATGTACTACTGTACCATGCCCTATAGAAGGTAATAATCATGTTATTATGGGTAATGGTAGTGCTGATATGAATTATATTTATAAATTACATAATAATTATGAAGTTGTTGTCTCCGCTTCCGGCACAATTACACCTGATTCATTAGATAATGGTTCCGGCACAACCAGTTGTACTCAACACTATTCTCGTATTTTAGAAGACGATGGAGAACAGAATTGTGATGCTGGTCATATATTAGCGAATCGATTGGGTGGTTATGGTAATATACCTACCAATATCTTCCCACAAAATTCATCTATCAACCGCGGCACATATGCACAATTCGAAGGTGATATATACGATTGTATTAAAAATGGTGCTAATTCAGGATTTCTGTCTTGGGAATTTTATTATGATAATGATGAACATACTATGCCCAACTCTGTTAAATATGTCGCAAAATTTGATGGGGGTAGTTGTGATACTTTCAGTACCTTATTTCTTAATTAAATTTTCATTTTCATTTTCATTTTACTATTGATATAACCACTCTTAAGGAATTATATCAATATTATATCAATATTATATGGATTTAGTATCATATGATGTTATTTTTGAAATTGCAATAGCATATTTATTTCTAACAATTATATAAGCGATGATTAAGAAAAATAAAAATTCCAGTATACTATTAAAATATGGATTTTTATTGATAATTTTAGTTTTTATCATTTTATATTATGTATATAAATATCGTGTTTCAATACGTATATGCTCGTGGAATATGGAATTTTTTGGTGTAAATATGGTTAAACATAATACCGAGTTATATTATCGAAATGTCATTTTCTATATGCGACAAGTTGACGCAGATATATTATGTTTACAAGAAATTTCTTCCATTGATAACATAAAACTTCTTGAAAATATGTTAGGTAATTACAGATTAATTGTCGATACTGAAGAAATTAAAAAAAAAATTATGTTTAATGTATTTTTAGTCAAAAAACATATAGATATTATTGAATTTAAAACACATACCTCAAAAATTATAGCATTGACTGTTTTTGATCCGGCTATTAGACAACCAATTACCATTTACAATTGTCATTTAAAAAGTGATCATTCGGGTATTAATAATATAACACGCGAACGAGAATTGCGATTTCTAATAACAAAAATAACAACTTCAAATGTTATTATCACAGGTGATTTCAATTGTGTTTCAAAAAGTAATGAATTGAAAATCCTGACAAAAAAATCATATATTAATTTATTCGATAGTTATACGAATAGTATACCTTATTATAGTCATTGGTATGATAAAAACCTCTCATCCGTAATTGACCATGGCGAACTATCTCAATTAGACCACTTCTTTGTTTCACCATCACTAATTAATAAAGTCAAAAACCGGCATGTATTAAAAGACGTGTGCACGAATGCAATGAATATTATAGATAATTCGAGATATTATATTAGCGATCATTGTCCGATTATAATGACTTTACATTAGTGAATCTAAATGGGGGGACATTTCATCTCCGACAGAAACTGGTCTTCTTGTATAAGTGGTATCAGATGCTTTTTCACCACCGAGTGTTGTTTCAATGGAAAAAGTTTTCTCATCTATTGCCTTTATTATTTTCTTAATATTTGCTCCACAATAATAGTTTTCTGTTGACGTGCTACTTCCATATCCAAGTAATATTACCTCGTTGGATGATATTGAACTAAGAATGAAATGTTTTTCGGCCGTGTAATTTTCTCCCACTGTGGTTGATTGAGCATATACTCTGTTTGATGAATCCAGACTAATCGGTCCATATCTTACAAAATCTTTATTATCTTTGAAACTAAATGTAGATGAAATATTTATTCTATTACTTGCATGAGTTATACTTGTCTCACCAGTACACGACTCTTTTTTGTTATAGTCAACTCCTTCCATACTATATTCTCCTTCTGAGATAATTTCTTTTAACATATTGAAGTCGCTTACTTGAATATGTTTCTCTCTACCTACACATTCGTTTTTGTTGTCTTCAGGGCAATTGGAAAAAACTGACGCAAGTTGTTTTAACGATGCTATTGACATTGTTATAATATAGAATGATATTATAATTTTTACGAACATTTATATACCCCCAGCAAAACCACCAACAGAAACTTGTTTTTTTGTATAAGTCTCATGATATGCTTTTTCACCACCGAATATTGTTTCAATGGAAAAAGTGTTATCATCTATTGCCTTTATTATTTTCTTAATATTTGCTCCACAATAATAGTTTTCTGTTGACGTGCTACTTCCATTTCCACTAAATATTACCTCGTTGGATGATATTGAAATAACCTTTAACTGTTTTTTGGCTGTGTAATTTTCTCCCTGTGTGGTTGAGTTAGAATATATTCTGTTTGATGAATCCATACTAATCGTTACAAATCTTGTAATCACTTCATTATTGATTAAAATTGTATGATCAACAGTTATTATATTACTTGCATGAGTTATACTTGTCTCACCAGTACACGACTCTTTTTTGTTATAGTCAACTCCTTCCATACTATATTCTCCTTCTTTGAGAATTTCTTTTAACATATTGAAGTCGCTCACTTGAATATGTTTCTCTCTATCTACACATTCGTTTTTGTTGTCTTCAGGGCAATTGGAAAAAACTGACGCAAGTTGTTTTAACGATGCTATTGACATTGTTATAATATAGAATGATATTATATTTTTTACGAACATTTATGCAACCGCCATTAGTACTTCATCTCCTACATACTTTCCGTCCGCAACTTGTTTTTTTGTATATTCAGTACCACCCCAATTCACATCCATTGGATTGTCGCTGACTTTATTTTTCTCTTGAGCGTGATACATTTTATCTAAAGGGGTATATTCTCCTTGATATAAATTCATTGGATCATATGCCGGGAAACTGTTTTTATTATACGGTTGGTCGTTTCTACCAGCATCCACTAATTTAGACATTTCTGCTGGTTGTTCACCTATTGGGACAGTTGCAGGCAATCCTCCTTGTGCATCAAAAATATCGGGTCTTACTTGATATATCGCCTTTCCCTGTGCGTCATATGAACGTTGCAAAAATAATACTGGGCAAATTATATTATTGTGTTTTTGCCACTCTAAATATTCCACATAACCCTCTAAATTATCAAATTTAATAGGGTTTACACCTGGTATTTTGGCTTTTTTAGAATTGTATAAATATATTTCACTCCCTTTTTGGATCAAAATATTCGGGCATGCATTATTTTTATTCGCATAACCTTCGTATATTGTTTTCTCATTTACGGTTAAGCAATAATATAGACCTAATAAAAATATAAATCCTATAATAAATATTTTATGGATTTCTTGCATATATTATACTTGACGAGAAAAAAATTATTATTATATTATATTATTGTATAGGTGCTATGAAGTATTTCAAGATTACTGATCGGGATAGTGCCAACGAATTTAATAAACATCATCCAAAAAAACATGCGGTTGTTAAATTTTATGCACCATGGTGTGGTCATTGCCAAAACTTGCGACCAAAATGGAATACTATATGCAAAACTCTCGGTATTGATCTTGAAAATGAAAAAGATTATAAACCACAGGCTGACTACGGAAATGACGAAAATTTTATCATGGCCGAGGCAAGCGATGATGGTATTCCTCATATGAAATCATTCAATGATGTGCAAGGATTCCCTACCATAGTACATATGATAGATGGTAAACTTAAGGATACATATAGCGGTAGTCATGAAGTGCAAGAACTTGAATCATGGATTAATGAAAAAATTGCACACTCGAATAAAAAACATAAAATGGGTGGTGGTGCTCGACGTGTTAGTGGTGGTGCTCGACGTGTTAGTGGTGGTGCTCGACGTGGTTCTCGGCGTGGTACTCGGTGTGGTACTCGACTTGGTACTCGCCGTGTTGCTCGGAAATTACGCAATACTCGCAATAAACGTTGCAAGAGAAAAAAACGCACTAAAAAGAGATCATAAGTTCATATTATTTTGTATTATTTTGTAATACTTAATAATAGTTAATATCATATTAAATAAAAATGAATATCATTAAACCACGTAAAACTATGGCATTAAATTACAATAATGCCGAAATTAACAAGTCGTAGCTTCAAACTTTTGGACTTCAATATATATGATAAGGAGCGGGATCAGTCTGGAGATGGCGGGGATGGTGATAGTAGCAGTAGTGGTGATGACAAGAAATTCTCCATAAAAGACAATAAACGTTTTATTATTCAAATGTTCGCCATCAATGAGACCGGGAAAACTTGCTCCATCATTGTGGACGATTTTAAACCATTCTTTTATATCAAGGTCCACGACGGCTTTACCAATAGTGATCGTATGCAATTTATCAATTATATCGGAACAAAAATTGGTGTCTATTATAAACAGTCTATATGCAACAATCAATTGGTGAATCGCAAAAAATTATATGGTTTTGACGGTGGTCGAGACCACAAATTTATTCTTATGCAATTCAATAATACTCTATGTATGAATAAAGTAAAAAATATATTTTATGGTTATGTGGATAAACGTCGAACATTATTAAGTGAGGGTTATATCTATAAAAATAGGGCCATGTATTTATACGAAGGCAATATTCCCCCTCTTTTACGATTCTTCCACGTAAATGAAATCAGTCCTTCGGGTTGGATTAAAATCCCACTTGACAAGGCAAAACAGATTCGCGGTAAAACAACTACTTGTGATTTTGAATTCGAAATGAGTTATACCGATATTATTCCCCAGAATGACAAGGAGACCATTGTCCCATACAAGATTTGTAGCTTTGATATAGAGGCCAGTAGTAGCCACGGTGATTTTCCATTACCGGTTAAAACTTACAAGAAACTCGCTCAAAATATTATTGATAATTTTATTGAAAGCGCCATGCAAAATGACGGTCGCCCACAGATTACCAAGGACGAATTTCGATCTATGGTTATGTCCGCTTTCGGATACGGCTATTACGATAAAATCGAACGCATCTATTGTAAATTAGACCTTAATGAAGAGGAGGTGGGCAATCTTATCGATGCACTATTGAGCAACCCTGTAAAAAACATGATTCAACAAGATTGCGGTGATGCAGAACTCGTTGAAGCCATGTATGAACAATCGTGGGAAGCAGCGCAAAATAATGATGGTGAAGGTGGAGACGATGGTAATGAAGGGGTTGCCAATAGTGGTGTGGAAGGAGAAGCCATGTATTCGAACAAGACACAACTACCCAAAGTTAAGCGTATTGAAAAAAAAGCTCGCGTTTTCGATGTGATAAATATGTTTCCTGCAACTGGAAAAGTCGACCGCGAAGGGTTGATTACCATTCTTAATAAATGCTTCAATGCTATTTTCCCACAAGTTGAAGGCGACAAGATCACATTTATTGGTTCCACTTTTCTAAAATACGGCGAAGAGAAACCCTACTTGAATCATTGTATTGCACTCGATACATGCGACCAGGTTGATGGCGCGAAAATAGATAGCTACGACACTGAAAAAAAGGTCATGTTGGCGTGGACAGAACTAATTCAAAAGGAGAATCCGGATATTATTATCGGATATAACATTTTCGGTTTTGATTACGAATTCATGTTTCGGCGTGCCATGGAAAACAATATTGTTAATAGTTTCCTGAAGTTGTCTCGTAATAAAGACGAATTATGCGCTTCACGTGATTACAAGACCAATGTGTTGAAAATCGAAGAAAGCAGCATTGTCATTGCAAGTGGACAACATGACTTGAAATTCATAAAAATGAATGGTCGACTTCAAGTGGATATGTATAATTATTTCCGCAGAGATTACAACTTGACTTCTTATAAACTGGACTATGTTGCTGGTTATTTCATCGGCGATTCGGTGAAAAGGGTGGAGTATAATGAAGCTACGAATAGGACTCTTATACATACGAAAAATATTACTGGATTGGAACCTGGTAGCTTCATCAACTTTGAAGAATCCAGTCATTCAACCGATTATTACAAGGACGGCAAAAAATGCGTTGTTGAACACATTGATTATAAGAATAATATTATTGAAATTGCTGGAGAAGAAACTCCAGATATGACAAAACACGTTAAATGGGGTCTCGCCAAGGATGATGTTACCCCACAGGACATCTTTCGTATGACGAATGAGGGACCCAAAGAACGCGCTGTCATTGCTAAATACTGTATTCAGGATTGTAATCTGGTGCATCATCTTATGCGCAAAATTGATGTCATTACTGGCTATGTGGAAATGTCGAAAATCTGCAGTGTACCGATTAATTTCGTGGTTATGCGTGGTCAAGGCATCAAGTTGACGAGTTATATCGCGAAAAAATGTCGAGAAAAAAACACATTGATGCCAACCATTGAAAAACCTGAATATCAGGAGCCCGCTGATGGAGAAAGGTGGAGTGGCTACGATGGAGCTATTGTATTACCACCCAAGTGCAATCTTTACTTGGATAATCCTGTAGCATGTGTGGATTATAGTTCTCTGTATCCATCATCTATGATTAGTGAAAACTTGTCGCACGATAGTAAGGTGTGGAGTAAAGAGTATGACTTGGAAGGTAATTTAATTCAAGGTTCTGAGTGGGGTACGCGTGATGGGGACGGCGTTTATATTTATAATGACTTACCTGGTTATGAATATGTAGATATCGAACACGAAATTTATAAATGGCAGGCGAATGAACGCGGTAAGTTGGAAAAAGTGGTTAGTGGTATGCGTCATTGTCGTTTTGCACAATTTCCTGATGGGAAAAAAGGTATTATGCCTTCTATTTTGGAAGAGTTGTTGGCTGCCCGTAAAGCCACGCGTAAAATGATTCCGCAACAAAAAGATGATTTCATGAAGAATATTTTAGATAAGCGACAACAAAGTTATAAAGTTACCGCTAATTCACTATATGGTGGGTGTGGTGCAAAAACAAGTACATTTTTCGAAAAGGATGTTGCTGCATCAACCACTGCTACTGGTAGAAAGTTGCTTACTTATGCGCGTCGCGTTGTCGAAGAAACATATGGTGATATTGAAGTTGAAACGAGATATGGGCGCATGCGTTCCAAGGCGGAATATATTTACGGCGACACAGATTCAGTGTTCTTCACGTTCAACTTGGAAACATTGGATGGCGAAAAGGTGCGTGGTAAAAAGGCTCTTGAAATTACGATTGACTTGGCTCAAGAAGCCGGCGCGTTGGCAACAAAATGCTTGAAAAAACCACATGATCTTGAATATGAGAAAACATTCATGCCGTTTTGCTTACTTTCAAAAAAACGCTATGTAGGTATGTTGTATGAAACTGATCCAGAAAAGGGCGATAGAAAAAGCATGGGTATTGTATTGAAACGCCGCGATAATGCTCCTATTGTAAAGGATGTATATGGTGGTATTATTGATATATTGATGAAGGAGCAAAACGTAGAACGCGCTGTGGAATTCCTGCGGGAATGCTTACGCAATATCGTGCAAGAAAAATATCCTCTCGATAAATTGATCATTTCGAAAGCTTTGAGATCCACCTATAAAAATCCGCTGCAGATTGCTCATAAAGTTTTGGCGGATAGAATGGGTAAGCGCGACCCAGGAAATAAACCAGGATCAGGAGATAGAATCCCTTTTGTGTATATTGAAATTGAAAATAAAAAGGCTTTACAGGGTGAAAAAATTGAGCATCCTGATTATATAATTGAGAATAAACTACGACCGAATTATGGACACTATATTACGAATCAGATTATGAAACCAGTTCAACAAGTGTTTGAATTGGTTCTTGATGACATGGCGTGTTTTCAACCAGTTCGTGAAGAATTTAATAAAATGACAGAGTCTGCAATGCAGCTGATTGGTAATGATCCTGATAAAATAGAGAAGAAACTAACAGACTTGCGAAATAAACAGGTGAAGATATTGCTTTTTGATGAGTTTTTGGATGAACCGACAAAGCCAATTCGTACAAAAAGTGTTGCTAAAGTCAAAGATCCGGATGCTCCCAAAAAGGCGCGTGGGAGACCTAAAAAAATGAAGGTTATGAAGGAGGAAGATGATGGTAGTATAACTGAGGTTATTGTGCAAGGGGCTGCTGTACAAGAATCGACTGCTGTACAAGAATCGACTGCTGTACAAGAATCGACTGCTGTACAAGAATCGACTGCTGTAGCGAAGAAGCCACGTGGCAGACCGAAAAAAATAAAGGTTATGAAGGAGGAAGATGATGGTAGTATAACTGAATTGCAAGAACCGGCTGTGCAAGAACCGGCTGTGCAAGAACCTGTTGTTGAGGTTCAGATGCAAGAACCGGCTGTGCAAGAACCTGTTGTTGAGGTTCAGATGCAAGAACCGGCTGTGCAAGAACCTGTTCCTGAACCAGAAAAAGAACCTGTTGTTCATGCAAAAAAGGCGCGAGTTAGAAAGTTAAAGTTAGTAATAGAGGATTAATTTATAGTTTATATTTTTGTATTTTTTGTATTTTTTGTATTTTTTTTATTCACGGATTAATAGTTTTGCGGCCATATAGGTTCCCATACCCAACCACATCGATGTAATCATATTACCTCCCTCATAGATGACCCAACGAAGTGCACTACAGTGTGGTGCAGCTGCTATAAACGGACTTATAAGGAAACCAATGATTGTAATGGGTGTGCAAAAATAGACATACATGTGTGGCGCAAGGTAGCTCAATACAATCCACATGAAATAGAACAAACCTACTGTTTTCATTTCCTTACTTAATTCGATTGGCATGATACTTGTGTATAAGTTAGTTAGCATTCTTTACGAAACTGTTGTTAGAAATCACGTCTGTCAATTTTTTTTGCAAAAATACTACCTTTTTTCGTATACACTGGACAAAAAACTTACCTTTTTTCGTATACACTGGACGATAACGTAAATGTTTTACTACAAGGCTCTCTAATATCAAGAATATCTCTATATAACAGGTCTTCGGCAACCAATCCTAATAGGAAACAGGTTAATATATGGATATACTTGATATCCATAAGAAAATGGCTATATAATGAGGCTATAATGAGTGAATACGTTATCCAATGATGAACGTGATAGCATTTATTCTGCCATATGAGAACTAATTCGTTTTTTTTTGGTGACTTGAAATTATTTTTATAGGCAATGGCTAAACCGAATAAGAAAACAACAATATATTGAATCGACTTCATATAATTTGACATATAATATACTATTATATGAAATAATAAATTTTTATTTTTATTTAATTTTATGCAAAGCTTCCAATACATTCTTTCCTATTTTACGCGATTTTCCACCAGACGATTCTATTGTAATCGTTTTCAACTCCACATCATCACATTCAATTGCTTCTATTAAACATTTCAATGAACCATATTTTGCTAACAATGCCTGTGCAGATTTTATACTTACACCCGGCAAACATGTAAGCATAATCTCTCCAATATTATCCCCTGTTATATTTTTCTTCTTCTCTCTATGAACAGTTACTACATCACAATAAGATTGGTCGACAGGTTTATTCAATTCACCAATACTATAATATGACTTCTCACTGGTGTCCATCTTCTTCATTTTATTACATAATTGTACTATCCATGTAGCGCTTTCATTCATTGAATTCGCTTTCCACAACGAAAATCCTTTATAATGATTTATGGTTATACATGCCGACATGAGCGTATTTTTATCCATACGACCCTTTTTCTCATTATAAGTATTCCAATCCCCCTCGATCAAATAAAATATATTATGGTTGGGTACATTCGTATTGCTCAATCGAAATGATTGTTCCTTGTAGCGACCATCTTTTATACTTGAAGCTAAATCATAGAGAGATTTACGTTCTATTATTATTCTTTCATTACCTTCGTCATCATATATAATAATATCACCTATTGGGAGAGCCTTTGTGATTATTTCGTGAGTTCCGTTCATAGAATTCACCACTTTCAATATATCAATCAATTCCTTTTCACGCACATCTATTTCAATACGCATTTTATATGAATCATATAAAATACTTATTAAATGGTTTCAAAAGTAATAAATTATATATATTATATTTTCGGCAATTCTTCAATGGTATCAAATTGACTCGAATATAAAATAATATTTGCAATATTAGATAAAATATGTATCATGCATTGAGCATATGTAGATTCCCAATACAGGCCTTTATTATAATAATAGTATCCTAATGGGTAAAAACTAATAGAAAACATCATAATTGTATAATAAAATACCATATATTGAGATGAGTATGCGCGATATAATTGATAGAATAAAGCTATTGAAAGATAAGCTATATCAATATATCTTCTGGGTGAATCGAATAATGGATTTTCCCAATAAGATATTGAAGTAATAAATACGCCACCCGAACAACATGCGAGCAAATATTGCCCATTGTATATAGCATATATAGATGCCCCAAGCGACAAATAAGACATATTGTAAATTAACTTACATTGGTCTGGGTATAATACATATGTTTTTCCGAGGGGGTTTTTACATTCCATAATGATATTGTATAGATTATATTTATAATTTATAATTTATAATTTATATTATCACGAATGTTTAAAGCATGGGTCCACCCATACCAGAATAACCACCCGCACGAGATTGATATTGTGTCATCTTAAATAAATAATTAGGCAAAAGGGCGGGTGCAGAAGGACGATTACCTCTATTACTTGGTGTCATAAAACCAGTTGCACTTGGTGCGGCGCCACCCTTTTTCATACCACCAAAATATGCGGTTCGAACAATTTCACCAGTGCTTGTTTTTACTAAAACACTTGGCATGATACCATTGGTACCACTTGGACCACCGAATGTTGCTCGTCGAGCAATTGCTGAGCGTCCGCGACTACTTCTATATCCGTTTCTTTGAGGCATTATAATAAACGTGAATATTTTATTATAATATGTTATTTATGTTATTTATGATGATTAGTAATAACTAAACATGCGACTAATTCCACCAGATCCGGCAGGGTTGATGGAAAGAAGATTGTTCTTTTTCAAGTAGTCGATTGTTTTGGGTCCACACTTCTGATAAGGAGCGGGAATACCTTTTCCTCCACGTGTTCGAATGGCATTATAAACACCCATATTCGTGTTATTTCCAACATTTGGTGGTGAACCACCCATGCTGCCATAAATACATGTGCTATTTGCAATACTTGCGACATTGCGCGCTTTTTTTCCTGCACTCATAAGAACCATAGTTTATACTATACCGAAAGATAATTTTAAAAATTGATTTAGAATAATACATCTATAGTTATAGAATATTACTTGATGAGCGACGCTGAAGATTATAACGAATACGACAAGGAAGATGTATCTAAATTGATAAAACACGACATAGATATAGTTTCTTCAGATGAAGGACTTATATTTAATCCTTACAATCCACAAAATATTGATATTTCAGTTCGAGATGTAGAAAATATATTGTCGAAATATGGAATTCCTTCTAAAATTCATAATATTAATTTATACAAGCGAGCCTTTGTACATAAATCTTATATGAAACGTCCATATTTGCTAAATGAGCAAGAAAATATTACTATAACAGAACAACCAGATAATTGTTTGTCTCTTAAGACCAAGTCCAATGAACGTCTCGAATTTCTCGGAGATGGTGTATTGGAATGTATTACAAAATATTACTTGTATCGCCGTTTTCCTAAAGAAAATGAAGGGTTTATGACTGAAAATAAAATCAAGTTGGTGAAAAATGAAGCAATCGGAGCTCTTGCACAAGAAATGGGTCTTCACAAATGGCTGCTAATTTCACGACATGCTGAAGAAAAAGGAACTCGTATGTCCCATAAAAAACTTGGCTGCCTTTTTGAAGCATTTTTAGGAGCATTATTTTTAGACTTTAACAAGATTGAAATTCACGATGACGATAAATGGTTTGATAATGTATTTGTTACTGGACCAGGGTTTCAAATGGCCCAGATATTTATTGAAAACATTTTCGAAAAACACGTTGATTGGGATACCATTATAAGAAGCCAGGACAATTTCAAAAATCTATTTCAGGTTATTATTCAAAAGGAATTCAAAACAACCCCCGACTATATTGAAATTAACAATGACTCAGACGATGGGTATACTATGGGTGTTTATTTATGTTTAGGAGCACAGATTTATGAAATGAACCCCGCAAATGCGATACCATATGAAAATTTCAATTCACTTCAGGACATTCAAAATCTGTACGAACAAATCGGAAATGTATTTATTATTTTTGGAACCGGAACACACAAGGTTAAAAAGAAGGCCGAACAGTTGGCATGCCTTAAAGCATATAAATTGTGTAGCAAGAGCCCAGTATAGTGCAACAAGTATAGTGCAACAAGTATAGTGCAACAAGTATAGTGCAACAAGTATAGTGCAACAAGTATAATGTAAAAAATATAATTATTGTCTTTTTTCAGTAAAAGAGAATAATATATAATATTAATTTTATATAAGAACCATGTCTGCAAAAACATCCATTTTAGAAAAGCTCAAAGCAAAACCTATTGCCAAAAAAAAAGATGATTTAACATTTGAATTAATTATCACTGATAATTCAAAGGATAATGCACTTGACAGAAATCTTTTTTTATCACGCATTTCCACCGCATTTAAAACACGAAAAAAGAAACCGGTTGGTGAAATCGATAGATTGGCACCCATGTTAGAGATATCAGACGAACCACCGGCAAGTACTCCTTTACAACAAGATGCTTCAAAACCTGCTTCAAAGAATGCTTCAAAGAATGCTTCAAATAACGCTTCAAGGAAAACAAAGAAACGCGTTCGCATTACAGATGAAGTCATCGGTATTGAAATCGATGAGCAAGGTATGCAAGGTGCGCCGAGTGCGCCTGAGGCACCCGACAGTGCATCTATTTCAGGTAAACGCATTACACCACAACCATCCAAAACCGTTATCGCGGAAGGCCCAATGACTATGATTCAAATCGGCGACACGGAAACTGTAAAACGATTACCTAAGAAGAGAAATGAAATCATTCGCGCATCAGCCTATTACTTGAATAATAGAGAGATATTCGTCAATTTCATTAATACACTCTTTTCTAAATACAAAACCGAACTGGGCGATCTTACCCAACAAATTAGTTGCTCAGACAAACGCAGTGAAGAATTTCGTATCATGACACATCAAAAAATTGTTCGCGATTATTTATCAATATATACACCCTATAGAGGTTTATTATTGTATCATGGTCTTGGTTCAGGAAAAACTTGCTCGTCTATTGCTATAGCCGAGGGTCTGAAAACCGATAAACAAGTTATTGTCATGACACCAGCTTCATTACGCCGTAATTATATTGAAGAGTTGAAAAAATGCGGCGATCACATATACAAAAAAAACCAGTTTTGGGAGTTCGTCCAAGTGGGTAAAAATGAACAACTTATTTCCGAATTAAGTCGCATGCTGCAGTTGTCCGAGGATTACATCCGCCGACGCGGAGGCGCATGGTTGGTAAATGTCGTTAAACCGTCCAATTTCGAAGGTCTGGATACGGAATACAAAAATAATATTGATTCTCAAATAAACGAAATGATACGCAACAAGTATCAATTTATCAATTATAATGGCATGCGAATTGGTCATCTGCGCGACTTGTCGCTGAACTATAGAATAAATCCCTTTGATAATAAAGTCATCATCGTTGACGAAGCGCATAATTTCGTAAGTCGTATCGTAAATAAATTGAAAAAACCCGATTCACTTTCGTATAAATTATACGAATACTTAATGGCGGCCGAAAACGTCAAGATTGTTTTTTTAACGGGAACTCCTATGATTAATTATCCCAACGAACTTGGTATTTTATTCAATATTTTACGCGGGTATATTAAAACATGGAACTTTCCACTCAATATTAAAACGACAAAAACAGTCTCAAAAACCACCATTACAGACATGTTTGCAGGAGTAAGTGTTATGGATCAGATTGAATATAAACCTTCTCTTAAAATTCTCACCGTTACGCGCAACCCATTCGGTTTTATTAATAAAAAGCGGTCCGAAAAATATATAGGTGTATCACAAGCGAAAGTAGATGAACGCGGAAATGTCAGCGACGAATATTTTGAAAAAATCATCGCGGGTATTCTCCTAAAGAACGATATCGCTATTTTGACAAGTGGCATTAAAGTGGAATTATACAAGGCTCTTCCAGATACAATGGATGGATTCAATTCTTATTTTATCGACGACAAGGGTAATGTGAAAAACGCCAATTTATTCAAACGCCGTATTGTGGGCCTCACTTCTTATTTTAGAAGTGCTCAGGAACAGCTTATGCCTCGATTCGATAAAACGACCGATCTACATGTAATAAAAGTTCCTATGAGTGATTATCAATTCTCATTGTATGAAAAAGAACGCATTGAAGAGCGCGAATTAGAATCACGTAATCGAAAGAAAAAGGCATTGAAACCAGTCGCTGAATTATATGAAGATTCAGTCTCTACGTATAGGATTTTCTCACGTGCAGCCTGCAATTTCGTTTTTCCGGAAACGATGAAACGACCTAAACCGTCCGAGAGCAAGTCATTGCAAGAATTATCACTCTCTTTGAATGAGGATATGTTGGATGCTGCGACCATGGAAGAGAGATTAGATAATCCCGACGGAACATATGAAGCAGATGATTTCAATTATTATAAACTATTAGCTATAGAAAATAAGAGTTCTGTTTCCGAAATTAAAAAGGCGTACAAAGCACTTGCAACAAAACACTCAACTGATGACGTCAAAATGAGAGAGATTCAGGGGGCGTATGAATATTTAATTGATGGCGATAATAAAAAACAATATGATCGTTATCTTGATCTTAAACACACACAGGATGGGGTTGAGATGGATTTTTCTTACGACGCGCTTATTAAATCCGCATTGCAGAACATGGAAGAAAATAGTGCGTCTTATTTCTCACCCACTGATCTACAGAAATATAGTCCGAAATTTCTTACCATGTTGGAAAATATACAAGATCCAGAACATCAAGGGTGTAGTTTAGTATACAGTCAATTTAGAACCCTTGAGGGTATCGGTATTTTCAAACTTATTTTGGAAGCGAATGGTTTCGCACAGTTTCGTATCAAAAAAGATACTCAGGGTACTTGGTCATTGGATCGTCGAGAAAGTGATCTTGGAAAACCCATGTTCGTACTATATACCGGTACGGAAGATGCAGATGAAAAGGAAATTGTCCGAAATATTTTTAATTCTAATTGGACCGGGGTACCAGACAGCCTTGTGAGTGTATTAAAACCTATTTCCGCTAACAATTTTATGGGGGAAATTATCAAAGTGTTTATGATTACCGCTTCTGGTGCAGAGGGAATTTCACTTCGCAATGTAAGATATGTGCATATTACTGAACCATATTGGCATCCTGTGCGTGTAGAACAAGTTATCGGTCGTGCGAAACGTATATGTAGTCATGAAGACTTGCCTGAAGAATTGCGAACAGTAAATGTATTTCTATATATTGCAACCCTAAGTGAAAGGCAGAAAACCAGCGAAGAAGCGGTTGAATTGCGAGTAAAAGATAGGAGTAAAATAGATAAACAAACGCCCATTACTACAGATGAATCATTGTATGAAATTTCCACACTAAAAGAGAACATTGCTAAAAAATTGTTGACTGCTGTGAAAGAGGCTTCTATTGATTGTTCCATACATGCTACCAGTGGCTCGAGTGAAAAACTGCAATGCTTCTCTTTCGGTAAACCCAACGAAAAGGCATTTTCATATAGGCCATCTATTACTAACGAAGAATCGGACACAGTATCACATGTGAATGAAAAATTTATGGAACGCGAAGTAGATGTTATTAAAATGGAAGGCAAGGAATATGCTCGAAATAAAAAGACGATGGAAATTTACGACATTGAGAGTTTCCGCGTTGCACAAGAAACGGGTGCGAATCCTATTGTTGTAGGAAAATTGATACAAATGGGAAAAAAATTTAAGTTCGAAAGAATTAAACTATAACATACACCTTTGAATAAAACTTTACTATGTTATGATTGAATCAATTCACCGTATTTATTGAATACCTCTGTAATACGATTGAATGTAAATGTATTTCCATCACTGAGAGTAATTGTGTGGATTAAAAATCCTGCATGGCCATCTGTCTGGCGAAATATGTCGTCATAATCCATCTCATACCCAGTAATCTTTACTTCAGTTATATTTCCTTCCTCATCAGTTTTCTTTAATACTGAACCAACCAACTTTTTATAATCACACATGGGATACCAATTGCTTCTCATTTTACTTATATAAATATATTAAAATATTAAAATATGGATTTCATTTTTTATTATATTTATTACATTTATGCAGGTACAGGTGCTTGTGGACAAGCACCACATTTACCCCCCTTCTTTGCACCCTTTTTACCTTTTCTACGGCGAGTTTTCTTTGCACCTTTCTTTGCACCTTTCTTTGCACCCTTCTTTGCACCCTTCTTGGTGCCTTTCTTTGCACCCACCTTCTTTGTACCCTTCTTTGCGCTCTTTGCGCGTCTTGTACGCTTTCTGGTAGCAGGTTTTGCACTCACACCTAAACTACTCGACATCTTGGCTTTTGATTCTGCATAACTTTTCTGTGCAATAGGAATAATGTCAGCAACAGATTTTCCAGGGTTTGCCTTGAGAGCTTTTTTGATTTCATCAATCCATGCCATGGTTATATATAGAATAAATATTTTTATTTACGCGCTGTCGTATAAAATATGGCTAAAATAAACTATTTCTTTTATTTTATTCATCAGTAAAGTCTTTTTCTAACATAATGAATATTTTTTCCAGAAGAGTCATCATTTCCCCCTGATTACCTTTCAATACTTTTAATTCATCCATGACTTCTCTATATGGGTCCTTTTTCTTAAATTTTGACATGATATCGTTATTCTTTGGTATTATTCTCGTATCTGTTATACTTGTACTTGTTATATTTTCATCTTGTGAATCTATACTTTCTAAAACTTGGATTTCTTTAATATGTCCTTCTAAAACACGCCCTTCATTAATGGGTATTTTTTTCTCAGTAGTTTCACTCGTGCCAATCCATTTTTTAGCATCATTAATATCACCCTGTGTTGCAGATATTGTTTCTAATTCGCGTTCACGTGATGTAAGCATATCTTGAATTAGTCTCTCCATGTCGCCACCAAGCGGTTTATCTTCTTTATTGTCAGCAAAAGACACTTCTTTCGGCTTTTTAGGTTGCAAAAGCTCATTCATATTCGTTTGCTGTTCTTGAATCTTAGTATTGAATTCTTCTGCACGTTTTTTATGTACATCCTCAACACGCATGTCTTCGGCACGATACACTACCTCTAATTTTTTCTGACTTGATTTGACATCTGACGTAGAAGTAGAAATCGAATTAATTTTATTTAACAAAATGGGTATTACCTCCTTGTTCATACTAACCATGTCCTGTTTTATAGAAGACGAATTACTATTTTGATTATAATTATTTAAAACCTTGTCAAATGTGGCTCGTATATCGTCAAATCTATTGTTCGGGATATTTTGAAATACATCACTTTCCTGCAATACACTCCATAATAGAGATTTATTTTCATTTCCAAGAAAATCCATTGTATAATAAATAATAACCAATATTGTTTAATATTTATTTTGCAAAATGAATTACCAATTATAGTTGATGCGACGGATTAAAGTAAATTTCTCTAAAACGTTCCATTTCTTTGTCTGGAATACGTTCGCTCATTTTTTTTTCCGGATGAATATCTTTAAGAGATTGAATAATAAAATACAAACTATACATACCACACTCTGTATTTGATCTCTGATGGCGCGTTTTATTGTCCAATCGCGCCATTTCAATACCTTGTTCTTTAGATTGATCAATGATCCGATCTATCAATTGATTCACTTCCTTGGGGGCAGGATCTCCCACACTATCAAAAAAATATACATATCCACGTTTCGTATTTATAAAAAGTGAAATCCAATGTGAACCCGACTTGTAATGAGGATCAGTATTAAATATTATACCGATTTTATTACATCCTTTGTATAGATGCGCCTTTAAATCAAAGTTGCACAGCTCATCCCAGACACATTTTGTTTTGCTTTGTTTTTTATCGAAATCAATGGGACTTGGTCCTAAAAATTGAAAACATGGATATGCGTGCTCATATTGACGCATTACATTTTCTATATCAGTACTATTTAGCCACTCGTTGGGATTTGTTCGCCATGCTTGTGGAGACTCTGGTGCGAACGTATAATTTAATAAATCACTATCCCCCGTGTCGGACACAAATTGCTGCTTCAACCAACATTGCTCCGTATTGCATGTTCCACTCATATTTTTTCGCAGTTCGTGCCATATTTTTTGCGAGTCATGGGTTTTTATTTTTGCATCAGGGTGGCGAGCATTCCAATAATTGCGCAATTTCATCAATTTCTTATTGGAATAACACGTTGAACTATTCGGATTATTCGCGTCTGGTGCACAATGTGATTTTTTCATTGTGTTTTTATGTTTTTTTATCTTGGATATTGTCTTTTGGTTTCGGCGACTCTTCATATTTATTACCTATATTTTTCTTTTTCGGAACATCCTTGTTTCTCAATTCTTTACTTTTCAATCGGACCTTAATCTTTTGTGGTGGAGGGCGAGGCGGTTTTTTATTTACATGAGTATTTTTTATAACATAATTGTCTAAAGTACACGACTTGATATTATTGTTGTTTTGAAAAGCCAATTGATCTCGCTCTATATTCTCTGCACTATTCGAATCTTCTAATGGTATATCGAGAGAATCTTCAAAACTAACTGATTTATCCATATTCATATTCATTTTTGTATTGCCTAATTCTTTTTGTATAATAGATGTTCTATCTTCTTGTTTCAAGTATTCAATGGCAGCTTTGTTAAACTTCTCAAACGCAAGTATTACTGACTTATTTTTTATTTCATCTTTTTTGAATAAATTCTTATACAATAAATATAGTCTTTTTTTATAAAATCTCTCTTCGGCGTAGTATACCAATGAGTCGTCTGATGATTTATCCTGAGAAATTACATGTTCATTATATATTTTGTTCGACATATAATTCATTGTTAGCTTATCAATAGTATTCATTAAAATGATAAATTATAAAAATATTCACAATTTATCATATTAAATTAAACGTTTAAATAAATTCATAGAGGAGTTCAATAAATTATTGGATTTATGAGATTCTTTACTACATTTATAATCTTGTAAATAAGTATCTACAATTTCTAAACTCCCCTCTACCCATCCTTGATTAAATGAAATATCATTGTTTAAGTAAACAATTTTTTTACTATCAAATGGATGAAATAATTCAACTTGTGTCTTTGTTAAATCTCTATTAGTATTATACGTCGTTTTATTCCTTGCATTCCAAAAAGCGGCACCATTATTCCAATACATATAAGATATTTTCTTAGCTTGAGGAATTGATTCAATACTAATATCGAATGATTGTGATAATAAATAATATATATTATTTAAAGCCGTGTCATATTTTTCCTCAGCTTTTACAAATGTTATTTGCTCTTTTGATGGAAGCATATTTAACCAGTAATTTGCATTGGTATTTATGGCATATATCATCAATGTATAATTATCAGGATCATCATTATATACCCATACTTGATTCAATTTATTTGAACATTTATTTCTGCCCTTTTTAATATCGAATTTTTCTGATTTTAAAAAAGGGTTTGGAAATGTAAGAAATATTTTCAATAATGGGAGTTTAATTAAATTACTATTAAGATCGCTTATAAACGTAGTTGGCATATTTACGACATTTTGAATATCATTATAAGCTACACATAAAAACAATTGTTTTGTTTTATATTTTTTCATATTATTATTTGATTCTACGTTTAATGATATAGGGTGTCCGTTTTCGTTAAAGCTTGTTAATTTGCTATTTAATAAAATATCTACATTTGGATTTGTGTTTTTCATTTTTTGAATGCAGTTTTTTGCTAATAAATTATATCCTCCATCCATAAATTTTTGTTCACATGTAGCTGTACCACCTAAAGCTAAATTTTCAATAATACCAATTGCATCACACAATGATATTTCAAAAAAGTTATCATAGTTTACGACAGCTTGATATGCTAGAAACTCTTCCATATTTAATCCATCAGGTTTTAAGAGCGTACTTTGTACATCTGAATTTGCTAAAAATTCATTTGCAAATAATTCTCTTCTACCTTTTTCTGTACGTAATGCATAATCAAGATCAGTAAACCCTTGATCCTCTAATAGTTTTAATATAATTTCATTTACTTTCCCAAATAAAGCAACTGTAGTGTCATCAAAATATGTTTCTGTAAAACTTAATTCATCATTGGGCATTGTTTTGCTTCGCAATTGAATTATATTACTATCTACATTTTCAGGAAATTCAGATGATTCTACATTTAATTCTTTTGCTAATGCTGTAACTTTTGGCTGTATACACGGAAAATGACGCATACCACCCAATTCGCATTTCACATTATTATCATTACGTGGACCATCTATAGATAATAAGCGACCTCCTATATAATTTTTTTTCTCAATAAATAAGAATTTTTTATTAGGACATAACATGTTTAATTTGTATCCTAAATATGCTCCTGTAATACCACAACCTATAATAGCATAGTCATATACTTCTTCCATTATATTATATTGTGATATGATATATTGTATTGTATACTAAATTTATTATTCATCATTTAATTGTGTACGTGTAGAGTTTTGAAAAAGCTGCTTTCCTACATCTTCTTTATTGGGGTTAAAGGGTTCGAATTGAGTACTCTCGAAAAGACCGGGAAAGGGCTGATTCATAGGCTTACTGGACACTTCCACTTTATACAAGTCGCTATTAGACGAAGGTATATAAACTCCTTGATCGCCTCGTTGAAGTGAAAAAAATTGATTACGTAATACTGATTCTGTGTGAATATTCGATGCAAAACCTGTCCACGGAGCTTGCGCTGTTCCAGGGTTAAATGTTGTATCTACGCTAAAGCTTTGGCAATTATTCGCAGGAACTGTTGCTACCTTGCGTTGATCTAAAATCGGCATAGTAGCATATTTCGTAGAAGTGGGGCGAATGCTATACTGTGGCGGTAATGGGGCAGAAGGGATATTTCTATTGGATATACGTGTATTTAAATCTTGAACACGATGATCATCTTGTCGACAACAACCATCTATTACTCCGTACATATTAGTATATACATAGGTTATATTAATTATTTCAATATAACATATATAAAATGAAAACCGTGTTAATATATAATGTGTGGAATATTTTCGTTCATAAAAAAAACGTCGCAGTTTTCTATTCCGAATGATTTAGTACAGCAATTATTATATGGGTGGGATTGTGGCAAAGGGCGAGGTCCGGAAAATTCTATTATGAAATATTATGACTATGGGATGTTGGGATTTCACAGATTGGCAATTAATGGTCTGGACGACATTTCCAACCAGCCATTGGAAAAGGACGATTGTGTATTAATATGTAATGGAGAGATTTACAATTATAAGGAACTTTATGCACAATTGGATGTTGTTCCTAAAACTCATTCTGACTGCGAAGTTATTATTGATATGTATAATAAATATGGTATTGACTATACGTTGCAAAACTTGGACGGCGTATTCGCCTTTATTTTATTCGATACTAAAAAACAGAAAATTATAGCAGCGCGAGATCCTTTTGGTGTCAGACCCATGTATTATTGTAGTAATAAGGATGGGCATTGTTTCGCGTCGGAATTTAAACAACTCTCTTTTTTGATTGACGATGAGCATGATTATGAGTCTGATTATGGGCAATTCGAACCAGGAACATATAGTTGTTTTGACGTAGATGAAGAAGGGATTATTAACTTGACTCGGAAAAATAAAAAATATGCCGAATTCCAATTTCAAGCGAATTATAATTTTGTACCGGATTCCGCTTTAGACGTAGACGTCCCAATGAATATACATTATTATCAGACATATCATAACTTGTGTGCGGCTGTTAGAAAACGTGTTGAAAATACCGATCGACCAATTGCTTGTTTACTTTCAGGTGGATTGGATAGCAGTCTTATTGCTGCATTGGTTAAGAAATTATTGCCATCTGATATCGTTTTGGAAACATATAGTATTGGAATGTCCGGTGCATCGGATTTTAAATATGCACAAATGGTTGCTGACCATATTGGCTCTAAGCATACAGAAGTTGTTGTTAGTGAAGAAGAGTTTTTTAATGCTATACCAAAGGTCATTCAATCTATTTCCAGTTATGATACGACAACTGTACGAGCAAGTGTAGGAAATTATCTAATTGGAAAATATATTTCTAAACATTCCAAAGCAAAGGTCATCTTTAATGGCGACGGATCCGACGAACTAACTGGTGGATATATGTATTTTCACTATTGCCCGGATTCCATGACATTCGATTATGAATGTAAGCGACTACTTTCCAATATTCATCATTTTGATGGGTTGCGTTCAGATCGTTGTATTTCATCGCATGGATTAGAATCACGTACCCCATTTTTGGACCGTTCATTCGTACATGCATACCTGACGATTCCTGTAAATATTCGCAACCATAATATAGCCGGTTGTCAGGAAAAATATTTATTGAGAAGAAGCATTGAGATTTACGATACTACATTGCTTCCTCAAGAAATTCTGTGGAGGAAAAAGGAGGCTTTTAGCGATGGTGTAAGTTCGGAAAATAATTCTTGGCACAATATTATTCAATCACGTGTTGCGGGCGATTCTACCGAACCTATGGATGACAATGTGGATGAAGTCAAAGACAATGCACCTATTACATTGGAACAAAAATACTATAGACGTATTTTCGAAAAATATTATTATGGGTATGGGAGCATTATACCTTATTTTTGGATGCCGAAATTCTGTGATGCGATAGACGCAAGTGCTCGGACCCTGGGAGTGTACCAAAATACAAGTATTTAATACTTGGTTGGGTCGAATTTTACAAAATCATATATATATCTATAATATATCTATAATATATCTATACTATATATGATTTCTTATTTTAAAAAACATCATGAAAAAATATTTATCTATGGGTTATACGCATCGTATACTTTATATGCACTGATACTTTTAGGTATTTCAACATCTGCGCCGAAATATTTAAAAGAACTTCAAGGATTTCTTAAATTATATGTATCCTTATTTTTAATATGGAGATTTAATCCTTATCGGACAGCACAAATGACACCATTTGATAAGCGTGTAGTGTTTTCATCGGCAATGTTTTTATTAACAACAACAACTATCACTCAATTAGTTCTATCCTTTATAACACCGATAAAGGGGGATGTGCATAATATTTTCTCTACTTTCGGAGAAGCAATTATAAGCGCATAAGCAAATATAAGCGCATAAGCAATTATAAGCGCATAAGCAATTATAAGCGCATAAGCAAATATAAGCGCATAAGCAAATATAAGCGCATAAGCAATTATTGTCGTTTCTTCCTTTTCTGCGTTTTATTATGATTTTTGTTATTATCGTCCTTTTGGCGAAGTGTCCTACTCGAAACATCCGAAAAAAACTCTTTCAAATGTTTCATAATTGCCATACTTACAACACTTTCGGCATCATACTCGTCTGGATTTTTCGTTTCAATATTAATGTTATACCTATTTATACTATCCATCATACGTGAAGTGAATTGTTCTTTGGTAAATGAATCGTCTAATTCGTGCTTAAATGCAGGCCAAAAACGATTAATCATATCAGTCCATTCTAAATGATATATGTATGGAAACAAGTTGACGTAATATACATTTTTATCTTCCATTCCCATATGTGGCTGATCGTCTAAAAAAAATACTTGTGTATTCCTTGGGAGTTTCGTGCAATTTATAAAATCGCCGATATTTTTGTCATGCGACGTTCTACCGAGTTCAACTTGACGTCCGTTTACCTTAAATGCTGCAATAATATTATCGAATAACTTGTAATCTATTTTGCTGTCAAGATAATCCTTTATTTGTACAGTCCATTCGCGAGGTCCTTGATTATTTGTATAAATAATAACTTTAGAGCATATTTTCGTGCGCTTCGAGGTTTTCAAGTATTTTAGTATATTTAGGATTCCGGGTCTCAAAAATTCTGGATATAAATCCATAATCTTGTTGAAATTTTTTTGATAATACCTGTTATCGTCTAAAACTATATTAAGACTGCTACACAATACACCCAAACTACTGAAGAACCCCAATGTTTCGTCCAAATCGAATACAACCACGTGCTGTCTCATTGTCTATAAAAAACATAGATTATTTTTTTATATAATACAATATAAATTAGGTTTTGCTCTATGAAGATTACAAAAACGGATTATATGAAGGTTTTGAAATATTATAAAATAGACATGCCACCAACTGCTACATATAAGATAGTTCAAGAAGTCGCGGAAGACATTTTAGCAACTAAATTATGTCGCTGTATAAAAAAAATCAATCCCTCTGAAAAAAAGGACTCGAAAACAGTAGCCATTTGTACGAATAATGTATTGAAAAAAAAAGGGTTATCAACGAGCAAGTTTACTTGCAAGAAGGGTGCTCGTTTTTCAAAATCGTTAAATAAAACTCGCAGGGATTTAACGTTGCAATCAAGGTCCTTAGCACAATCAAGATCAAGGTAATAACCAGGGGGCAATGTAATATGCCACAAAACTTATAATAATTATATAGAGAGATTTATATAACTATTAATTAACCATGGACGAATTATTGAAAGCATTAGATAATGATAAAAATGAATACTTGATGCAATTGAGTAATAGTAAAATTAAACACGAAAAAAACGATGTTTTACAACAAATACAATTGAGTGGTACCGTACTTAAGCTAATGCATAGTAAATTAGCAGAATATCGATATATGAGTGATGCTGATTCACTCAGAAACGGCGCATATATACGTTGGATAAATTTAACTAAACTGGACAAAATGTCTCCCGAAAAATTGCTTACCAATGGTGCTCTCATATGTGATTGGAAGCTATGCGATACGGGACTGCACGTGGTCTGTAAAACACATGTGGGTCGAATAATACAGATAAAATTCGATGAAAACCTGATTTTTCAAAAACTGACCGATCAAGAACAAGTTCTTTTGTCAGTAATTGATTATGTAAGCAAGTGATTCCGCAATCACCAATATTTTACTTACAGTTATCTAAGTGATTTTTAAACGGTCCCCTACATATGTAAGAGGTTTTTGGCACATTCGTTTTCGCAATTTACTTACATTTCTCTAAACAAGTTACGTTTTGGCATTTTTTTCAATTCTATTTTAAGATTTTGAAAAATGGACATGCTTTTTCCTTGTCCATTTTTGAAATCGAAAATTTCAAATAGTAAAAAAACGTCAAAATACCACTTACACCATTATGCAGTGAATGACTATTTGCAGATGAACTATTTGTTATTGTAAGGAAAAAAAGTGAAAAAATTTCTCAAAAACGGCATTTTTTGGTGTTATCCATTTTGGATAACGGGAAAATGCCTGAATTTATCCACATTATAATGACATTATATCTTACGACGAATGCTGTTAGATATATTACCATATAAAAAGCTTATGGTGCGGAGCTTTATTGGATAACAAGTGGATAACGGAAAAAATGCCGCATTGTAAAGGCTCTCAAAAAAAGACCGCCATTTCTCGCCTCACTGCATAAGAAAACAATTCAGTAAGGGAGAATATGATATTAATGTGGAAATTGATTTAGGCATTTTTTTTGTTATCCATTTATAGGATAAAAATGGATAACAAAAAATGCCAGAATAAAATAATAGAATATGTATGTCATAAATGCACGTTTACATGCAGCAAAAAAAGCAACTGGAGACAACATTTAACCACCAGGAAGCATAATATGGATAACATGGATAACAAAATGGATAACAAAATGGATAACAAAATTATCGAAGTCATTGAAGTTGAAACGACGACTTTTGACTGCGTTTGTGGTAAGGAGTTTAAATATCGATCTGGATTATGTAAGCATAAGAAAAAATGCGCGCATACATTGCAATGCGAAAAAGAAGCTAATAAATCGGAGATTGTACACACTGCGGTCGAATCGACGGAGTCTAATTTTTTACATGAGCTCATATTGCAAAATAAGGAACTTCGCAGTATGATAATTGATCAACATAAACAACACGAGGAGACAATTAAAGAAATTATTCCGAAAATTGGACATACGATTAATAATAATCAGCAATATACCATACAAATGTACTTGAATGAAAAATGCAAAGATGCACTGAATATAGGCGATTTTATTAATTCTTTGCAGATAACCTTGGATGACTTGAATATGACAACGAATCAAGGTCTAATTGAAGGGGTAACATTAACCATGATGCGAGGTCTTGAAAAATTACAGGTTCATGAGCGTCCCATTCACTGCTCCGATTTAAAACGTGAAATAATGTATATAAAGGATGAGAATGAGTGGTTTCGTGATGCAAATAATGATAAATTAAAGAATACAATTGAAAAAGTCGCCGATAAACAATTACAATCAATTGAAACGTGGGAAGAAAATAATCCGGGGTTTATGAATAACGTGGATGGTCAAGAAAAGTACCTACAGCTTATGGGAAATGCAAGCGTTGATCTGAAAGATGATCCAAAGAAGATGAATAAAATTATTAAAAATGTGTCAAAAGAAGTATATATTACAAAGGATGAAATACAATAATAAAGAGATGGTAGTATTATAGTAAAACGTCATGTTTAAAGAGATCCGCATGTTTCTGGGAGGTTCAACTTTATTTTCGTATATTATGGTTTCGCCAATATTACCAAAATGTATGAATCAATATATCCAGTATTATTTAGTGTCATATTTGAGATATTTATGCAACGTAAAAGTGAATGTTTATGGAGATAAACAATTGTTGGAAGGAAATGATATTTACATGGCGAATCACTACGAAGGTGTAGATTATAATGTATTATATCCACTCATAACATCGCCATATAGCAATCGATGTTATTCTATTACAAAAGACGACTTGCTTGGAAAAAAATATCCGACCATGAATATACAAACTTTATTCGAACAATTTGTAAAAATATTTTACGAAGGATCTGCTTTCATTCCATATACACGCGGAGATAAAAATAGTGGGATGAGAGTGAGAAATAGAACGGTTGAAATTTTGAATGATAATAATAAATTGCTTATTTTTCCAGAGGGTCGCTCTTGGCGAAAAGGTCAGTGTGTTGAGTTTAAATCGGGAATGTTTCAAGTGGCTGAGCAATGTAATAAACATATTGTACCCATTACTCTGAAGTATAGAAATTTTGATGGAAAAAATAAGGGGGAAGCATGCGTAGTACAAGATTGGATGGATATCGAGGTGGATGTATTTATTCACGACAAGGTTTCGCCTAAGAATTACGAGAAAATGCTCGAAGAAACATTTGAAAAAATCACGTCGAAAAATTAAAATCTAAGTTATTAATAATAACAATAACAATGTCTTATAAAGATAATAAATATTTTAAGAAATATTGCAATAAACACAAAGATATTAAAAATACGTTAGGACCTTTAGAGATCTTTTGCAATAATAATGGCATTATCATGGAAGTATTTGGTAGTGTGACAAGAAATGATTATTATCATGGAAAATCCGATTATGATATTGTATTTGTATCCGATGATATAGACAAGGCGAGTGATTGTTTTGAAAATTATATAGAAACGATTAATAGTACAAACATAAACTCAACTTGCCAAGTACGTTATAAAGACATTGTAAATTATGGTGTAAATAAAGACGTTGTAAATATTCCCGGTATTAAATATAACTTACATATTGATAAATGTAAGTGCGATATTATTATGGTAAATAAACATGATTTTCAAAATAAATATAACCAAACAATAATTCTCGCAAAAGATTTAGGTTTTATATCATTGTTTATTATGTATATAATAAAATTTATTTATTATCAATTACATATAATGCCAAAGGCAATGTATTCATTTTTAAAGAATTTTGTTTTTGAGTTATTTCATTCAAGACGAATGCATTATATTAAAAGCTTAATTGTTGAAGAAATATAATTTATTAATAATATATTAAAAAATTATATGCATTTCTCTCTATAAGCGTAATACACTTCCGGTTTATGAACAATCCTATTTAGTTTTCTCGCTCTCGCTCTCACTCTCACTCTCGCTTTCAACGCAATCGCAATGACAACTTCCGCAGGTTCTTGTCCCACAATCGTCGCAAATACGTCCATCGTCGGCCATATGTGTTTGTTCACCACATTCATCGCAAGTACCTTCGCATCTACAATCTTCTCCTGTTCCGCTATACATTTTCATACATAGTCCACATACCATCATATTGCAATCCCCGCACATACAATCTAAACAAGTTTCACAATAATTTTCCCCGCAACTCATACAAGATTTATTTTTATCACAATCGGAACATGGAACACAATAACATGTATCAAAGTCCTCACTTTCACACGCCTCGCATACTTTGGTTGCGTCAGAATCGGGGTCATTTATGGTGGGTTTATCATCACACTCAGTTGGAACCGACTCGGTAACATTATCAATGTTGATTGGTGTAGTAAATGCGCTCATTGGTATACATATCAACTTTTCTCTATATTAGTTTAGCAACGGGTGTAAGAATTACCAGTTTATGAATTACCAGTTTATGAATTACCAGTTAGAACCAAAAGAACTGCCACCAAAAGAATTGGCTGCCATGGGTTCACCCATTCCATCTCCAGGAGTAGCTGCTCCCACCATTTGATTCGCAGGTCCAGCATACATGTTATCGAAACTGGGTCCAGATTGTTGACCTTGTTGTTGTGGAACACTATATTCATTGGTCTGTGCTTTAAGATTTGTCATCTGAGGTGTAAGCATTTGTTCTATAGTAGGATTACTGACAAATTGATTCGAAATTGGTTGTATTACTTTTACACCCGTATTCTTTTCACCAGCCTGAACAGGTGCCTTTGAATTGTTTCCTTCGAATAATTCAATAACGCGCTCAATAACAATTTGTACCTTTTCACCCAACTTGGTTTGCATAGTAAAAATAATAAATAGGAACATGATAATTGTATTGGTCAAGTCAATATTTCCATACGTAACCCCACTATATGTTGGAAAATATACAATAATTCTATGTAAGAAATAAATTGCCGTCATAATGAAGAGGACTTGGGCAATAATTTCAGCACTTATATTAACAGTACCTTTTTCCTCATCTACATCAGGGACATAATTTTTAAGAAGTTTTAAAACAAGCACTACAGGAACCATGGCTAATAACGTATATTGCATGATATTCATCATGTAGCTTTGTTCTGTTTTATCAACCATAAATACGGTTTTGAAAAATCCATTTTTAGATAAAGATGTTATTTCTTCTAAATCGTCCATATGATTTATAGAAAGAAATTATTTAGGAAATATTGAGTATTCAATTCGTATAATTGCGATAGAAATGGAAGATAAATTTATAAATAAACTTCAAATGAGTAGTTCAAGTTCATTGTCATCAGCACGTAGAAGACGAGTTGGTGCCCAACAAAGTGTTCAAAATCTTCCTATATCTTCAAGAGATGCGCGCCCTCCAGTAAATCCTCAGCAAGGCAATCCTCAGCAAGGCAATCCTCAGCAAGGCAATCCTCAGCAAGGCAATCCT
>Ga0066611_10000107_pt1 | contig 49345 bp, 42 predicted proteins | sample SaaInlV_DNA_200m_FD_60376 | JGI IMG/M metagenome (GOLD analysis project Ga0066611, IMG submission 60376) | Marine microbial communities from expanding oxygen minimum zones in the Saanich Inlet - SI075_LV_DNA_200m | ecosystem: Environmental > Aquatic > Marine > Unclassified | place: British... | reverse complement strand
AGCACGAAGTCTCGCAAAGAAAGATTAAAAAATAATTATTATTTTAAAATTAGTTCATCTCAAATTTAAAAATACTTACCGTCTTTTGGCGTACTTAGTGGCACATAATTCAGAATAAGGAATGAAATGAAAATTCTAATTGTAACTGCAACTCGGGGAAACAATCTTTCTCTGGGAGAAAAAATAGGCACATTGCTCGACTCAGAGCATGAAATAATTTGTTTAGAAGACTATCCATTACCACTATTTGTGCCTGGTGGAGAAAAGGCAGATAATTCTTTGATATCCGAATTGATTGAAAAGTTTGAAAATTCAGATGGATTTATTTTTTGTGCACCAGAGTACAATGCAGGAATTCCACCCATTTTAACCAATGCAATAACATGGATAACTGTTTCCACGAAGAATTGGCGAGATGCTTTTAATGATAAAAAGGCTTTAATCGCAACTCATAGTGGTGGTTCAGCTTATTCATTTTTATATTCATTTCAATCTCAGTTGGAATATATGGGATGTACAGTTCATCAAAGAAAAATTTCTCTTCACCGAAATGCAGAATTCAATCCGGAATCGGTTGAAAGAATATTGACCAGTTTTAAGAAATTATTTTAATAACAAGTCGTTCTATTTTAAAAAAAAGGTCAGCAAAAAGCCGACCTTTTTATATTCCATCCATCAATCAGTTTTAGTTAATTTTAATTTCACGCTCTTTGGGTAATTCTATTTCATGCTTTGGGAGAGTGATTGACAATATTCCATTTTTAAACGATGCAGAAATATCTTCTTCCTTAACCGTTTCAGGCAAATTGAATGTTCGTGAAAAAGATCCATATAGACGTTCACGATAATGAAAGTTATCACTTTCTTTTTCATCTTCTATTTTCCGTTCGCCGGAAATCGAAAGAACATTATTGGAAACATTTACATTCACTTCCTTTTTTGTAAGTCCAGGAATATCTGCTGTTAACATAAAAGAGCTATCAGATTCATTTACATCCACAGCAGGCGACCAATTTGATTTTGATTGGACCGGGAAATTCCAGTCTTTTTCAAAAACGTTACTAATCATATTATCCATATCATCGAAAAGTGATCTTGGTCTGGGTGTCCATTTTACTAAAGTCATTTTTGACTCCTTTTTTGGTTATTTTAAAAATCACCTTCTTTCGGCAATTAATATACCAATAGTATTTGTACATTCATTTTAACAGACCGTTTGCAGATATGGCGTAAATAGCCCCTTTTTCTATATCTTTACCTGACGATGTGGCGTTTTATTATGAAAAATATGGTAATTAAGTTTTTCATTAGTTATAAAAAATTACGATTCAACACCTACCTGTCCGCCGGTTTCACTCTGGCAGGCGGGAGGTGTTGTGCTTTTTTCCAATCTACTTTATAAATATTAGATTCTTATTGAGTGAAAAACACAAAGAATTTTTTAATGGTATAGAAACTCTTCGAAAGGTGTTTCATCTCGTGTTTTTTGCGGGGATGTTTTTTCCTTTCAAAGGGTTGTTAATTGAAAGGGTTGAATGTGGCATGGACGATAGATGATTAGCAGTATAAATAGGGTTAATTAATGTTTATCGAAAAATACTTTTAAATTAAATCTTACCATCGTTGATAAAAGTCATTCTAAAAGAGTAATTTCTGAGTCTATGAATATAAAGAATATATAATAAATGTCAGAATTAGCTCTCTTTGGTGGAAGCCCGATACGGACAAAACCGTTCCCTTCTTGGCCCCGGATTTCTAATACCATTCGCGAAAAAGTTTTAGCCACTCTTGATAATGAAGAATGGGGGATTGGCAGTAAAACGATTTCTGAATTCAATGAATCCTTTGCGAAATTACATGATGCAAACCATTGTATCTCTTTACATAGTGGTACTTCGGCTCTTTGGGTATCATTGAAAGCTGCTGGTGTAAAAGCGGGCGATGAAGTGATTATTCCAGCCTATACTTTTATTGCCACAGCCACAGCTGTTCTAATGACGAATGCCATTCCAGTTTTTTGTGATATTGATCTTAAAACCGGGAATATGGATCCATCTGATATTGAATCAAAAATCACAGATAAAACAAAAGTGGTTATTCCTGTGCATATTGCAGGTTCACCTGTTGACCTTAACTCAATTCTTTCGTTGGCAGAAAAACATAATCTTGCTGTGATTGAAGATGCAGCTCAAGGTCATGGTGCCACGTACCAAAATAAAAAAGTGGGCGCCATCGGACTCGGTGGGATTTTCAGTTTTCAATCATCTAAAAATATGAGTGCCGGAGAAGGTGGTGCCATTATTACAAATGATGAAGATTTTGCAGATGCTTGTTTTTCCTATCATAATTGTGGACGCGTGAAAAACGGAGCATGGTACGAACATCATCGACTGGGGAGCAACCTAAGAATGAGTGCCGTGAATGCTGCCATGTTGATTCCACAAATTGATACCCTGGAATCTGAAATGGATTTACGGGATAAAAATCGAGCAACATTGGATAGAACTATTTCTGAAATAAAGGGATTAACTCCCATGGAAATGAGCAAAGGCGCAACTCGATCTGCAAACCATATTTATATGTGTCGATACACCGAAGATCTTTTTAGCGGAATTCCGCGAGAAACATTTTTTAAAGCCATGCAAGCAGAAGGCGTTTATACATATAAAGGATATAATCCTCTGTATCGCGAACCCTTATTTATTACCAATAATGAAGAGTATCCTTGGTTGAAAGGCCGAGACTATTCTTCGCTTCATTTGGAGAAAACAGAAATATTTTGTGAAAAAGAAGCAGTTTGGTTGAAACAAAATCATCTTTTAGGCGATGAAGATGATACTCAAGATATTATTAATGCAGTTGAAAAAGTAACAATCGCCATGAAGAATGACCCAAAACAATTTTTAGATTTCAAACGTTAACAAAGAGAAAAATCATGAAACTTGACCTTGATATAAAACAATTACTTAGTGCTGTTGATGTACCTGCCGATTGGGTAGGACTCCGAGAAGTTTATGAAGCACATACACCCAGAATGATACGGGATGGTGTTCCAGTGGCAAATGGAAGGGCATCAACCCACGGCATCATGGTAGAAGTGTTGGTGGATGGCCAGTTCGGCTATTTTGGTACACCAAATATGACACCGAAAGGGATTGCCAATGCAGCCAAAAAAGCTTATCAACAGGCAAACATCGCCTCTAGACATTCAACATTTCAATTTGATGAAACGGCTCGACCATCTCATCAGGGGACTTACCAGTCGCCATTTACAAAAAATAGAGAATCTTTATCTGCTGGAAAATTGAATGAAACATTATTGGAAGCATATAATCATTTAAAAGTATCGGACAAAATTGTAAGTGCATCGTCCTTATGCCAAGTCATCGAATCTTCATTTCGTTTTGTGAGCTCCAATGGAAGTGACATTACCCAAGATTTTCTCATGTTTGAATTTGATTTGAGTGCCACCGCAGCCGATGGTACTAATCAGCAAACAAGAACCTTTGGTGGGATGCGTGGAACATGTCGTCAAATGGGTATGGAATATTTTGATAAATATGAGATTCTTGCCAATGCAAATCGAATTGGGGAGCAAGCTATTGAATTGTTAGATGCAGACGATTGTCCCACAGGTGAAATGGATGTGGTGATAGCACCGGACCAGATGATGCTTCAAATTCATGAAAGTGTGGGGCATGCTCTTGAAGTTGATAGAATTCTTGGCGATGAACGGAATTATGCCGGCTGGAGCTTTGTAAAATTAGAAGATTTTGGCAAACTCCAATATGGCTCCAAACTGATGAATATTACATTTGACCCGACGCTTGAATCTGAATTTGCGTCATACGCATATGATGATGGCGGACTTAAAGCCACCAAGGAACATTTGATCAAAGATGGGCTTTTGGTTCGCGGATTGGGTGGACAAGAAAGTCAAATTCGTTCTGGTTTAAATGGAGTTGCCAATTTTCGCGCCAGTGGATGGAATCGGGCTCCGATTGATCGCATGGCAAATATTAATCTTGAACCGGGCGATTCTTCATTTGATGATTTGATTTCTCAAGTTGAATATGGTGTTTATATGGAAAGTAATAAGTCCTGGTCCATAGATGATTACAGGAACAAGTTCCAGTTTGGATGTGAATATGGAAAATTGATTGAGAATGGACAAATGACAAAAACGGTTAGAAATCCGAATTATCGAGGAATTTCCACGCCATTTTGGAATAGCTTGAAAGGGGTGGGGAATGCTGACACATTCGGTATTTATGGCACTCCAAATTGCGGAAAAGGCGAGCCCAACCAAGTGATTCGGGTTGGACACGCATCCCCAACATGTCTTTTTGAAAATATCCAAATCTTTGGAGGCGTTTAATCATGGAACAAATCTTTAATAAAATAAGTGAATCTTTATTTACTCAAATACAAAATGGAGAAAACTTAATTCTGTCCTTTTCAGGGGAAAATAGTCAATTCATTAGATTCAACAAAGCAGCAGTTCGGCAAACTGGATTGGTAGATGATGCAGATCTTGGTCTCAAATTCATTGCCAATAATCGCACCGTTCGGGGCGGATTCACTGTATCTGGTAATTTTGATGTAGATATTGCACGTGGTAAATCTGAAATCAAACGAATGAGGTTGGAAGCGCAAGAAATCCCGGAAGACCCATTTGTTGTATTACCCGAAAATTCAGGCTCCAGCCATGAAATTAAATCCGCTAATGGCCTTCAATTTGAACATGCTGTTGATGCAATTCTCCCTGCAATGGATGGTATGGATTTTGTGGGCATTTGGGCAAATGGGAAAATGTTCCGAGGGAATGCAAATAATCTTGGACAAAAGCATTGGTTTGAAACTGAATCATTCAGTTTGGATTATTCATTAGTCACACCTGAACATCAAATGGTGAAAGGTTCTTTTGCTGGTTCCGATTGGAATCAAAATGACTATGAATCTTATGTAAAACGATCCCGTAATAAATTAACCTTAATGGAAAAGAAACCTATAAAAATTGAAAAAGGGAATTATCGAACTTGGTTTGAATCTGCAGCCGTATCAGATTTCTTGGGAATGTTTTCCTGGAATGGTATTTCGGAAGCTTCTTTAAGACAAGGGTGTAGTGGATTTGGTCGTATGCGCCATGATGATGTTCGTTTGTCACCGAAATTTTCTGTGATTGAAGATTTCTCTCCTGGATTTTGTCCCAAATTCAATTCCAATGGTGAAGTTTCGAATGATCAATTAACTTTAATTGATAGTGGCGAATTAAAAAATACCTTGGTGAGCAGCCGGTCAGCAAAAGAATATGGCGTTGATTCGAATTATGCAGAAGCTGGTGAATATATGCGATCACCAAAAATGGTTTCAGGCGAATTAAGCCAAAATGATGTTGTGACAAAAATAGGTACCGGATTGTATTTATCTAATATTCATTATTTGAATTGGAGTGATAATGCAGGCGGACGAATTACTGGATTAACACGATATGCTTGCTTTTGGGTAGAAAATGGAGAAATCATTGCGCCAATTGAAACCATGCGTTTTGATGATTCTTTTTACAATTTCTTTGGTGATAACTTGGTGGATGTAGAAGATAAATCCAGCATAAATCCTGAAGTGGAAACCTACGGTGGACGCGGTTTGGGTGCCACAACCTGTCCGGGAATCCTTGTGAATGATTTTGCGTTAACCCTTTAGAAATACTGAAATGTCTGAAATTCTAATATTTATCTTAGGAATTTGTATCGGTGGAGGAGCCGTTTGGTTTTTACGGCAAAAACAAATGGAATCTATCCAAGATAATCAAGCGCAGTTAAAAGCTGCTTTTGGTAGTCTTTCCAAAGAAGCATTAGATTCTAATTTGGACTCTTTTTTAAAATTAGCAGAATCCAAATTTTCTGACCTTATTGGGAAATCGGATGAACAATTAGGGAGTAAAAAGAAACTAATTGATGAATCATTAAAAGAAATGAAAACCGATTTAAAAAATCTTTCTGAGAATACCGTTGCCTTAAAATCCCAAATGGAAGAATCCCGAAAAAGTGTGGGTGAACTCTCCGATACCACATCGCAACTTCGGCAAATACTTTCCAGTTCTCAAGCTCGTGGGCAATGGGGTGAGCGAATGGTGAAAGATATTTTGGATTTTATTGGCTTGGTGGAAGGAATCAATTATTCGGAACAATCCCAAGTGATAGATGGGAAGGATCGCCCGGATTTCACATTCTTTTTGCCGGATGATAAAACCATTAATATGGATGTCAAATTTCCGTTAGCCCATTATGAAAAATATATCGCTGCGGAAAATGACCTAGAAAAAGAAGGTGAAAAGAAAGCTTTTTTGAATGATGTTAGGAACCGAATTAAAGAAGTGTCAAAACGTGGATATATTGATCCAAAAGGTGGTACCGTAGATTATGTTCTTCTATTTATTCCCAATGAAAGTATATACGCATTTTTAAACCAAGAAGATCATGGTTTGATTGATTTCTCTTTGGGGAAAAAGATATTATTATGTTCACCTGTAACTTTATACGCTATTCTTTCTTTAGTGCGGCAAGCCGTTTCCAATTTTGCTATGGAACAAAAAGCTGGAGAGATGCAAGAATTGGTTGGCGTATTCAGGAAGCAATGGGAAGAATTCACAGGGAAAATGTCATCAATGGGGAAGGCTTTAGCATCTCTAACCACTCATTATGATAATCTTACTGGAACCAGATTACGGGCATTAGAAAAACCGATGCAAAAAATAAAAGAATTAGAATTGGGTGACCATAAAGAAATAAAAGAGATTGAATAATGAATTTTAATAATAATGCCATTTCGATCGGAATGAAATGGAGCGCGGGAATCTCGTTAATTCAAGTGAAGAGATTGCTTCGTCATGCATTCTTGGTATTGATCCTATTCATTTCATCTTGTGTGTCACCACCCGAATACCAGGATGGTTTATTAGAAAATATCCCAGCCATCGTAGATGAAGTTGACTATTTTTCTTTATCCATTCTTGGAGATGATTACACAGTAGAAAAAGATTGGGATATAACTTTAATCACGGATAGTTCTGACACAATTCTGACAACATTAGTATTGGCAGATATGAATATTTCATCACAGGATTCATCTTATTTATTTATGATGAATGATTCAGGTGATACAATTTTTCGGCAAATATTAGTCAGTGAGGTTGTTTGGAGTGCAGAAATTGAAGTCCCTTTAATTGGGCCACCCAAAAAGATTTCTTTTCTCGGAGATAATTTTACAGGCCGCTTGGAATTTCAAATATTGAAAAAATAGTTTACTTTTACAATTCAAAAATCTTCTAATATAGTTATTGATTTTTAATAGTAGCCTTATTACATTCTTTTAACATCAGGAATGCTGAAGAAGAAAGTTCAACTGAAGTGGGATTTGATAAGTTTTTGAAATTTAAGTAAATATCTTTTAATAATAACATAGGAGTTCTTATGAATAATCTTAATGGGTACATATTACTACTTATTGGGTTTGTTGTAGTCTTCACCACAAAAATTTTAGAAGACCGAGCAAAGATAATAAAGATTGAAAATAATAATAGAATTCGAACAGAAAGATTAGCCGATGAAAGAGCCGGACAAGCACGGATTGATATTGAGATGGCTAAATGCAGGGTTACAGTTCCACATGATGGAAATAAGTTGTCGAATAAAGCAATAGTATCTCTAAGTGCAAATGGATCCGACTCCGACGAAACTGATAAACTAAGTTATCGATGGTCACAAACAGCTGGAACAGCCGTAAAACTCAAACCAAATAGAACTGCCAAGGATATTCATTTTAACGCCGAGGCAGGAGAATATTCTTTTGAAGTGAGTGTTAAAGACAACTATGACGAAACAATGACAGAGACTGTAACTGTAAAGGTTTTACCAGAGCCAAACAATTCACCTGACGTTGAGATAATATGCTCAATGTGAAATACCATAAAAAGTAATTTTAAAATGGAAAGATTTCGGAAATTTGAAATACGGATTCTTTTTATCACGAATAACTACAAAATATTTTTATCCCTTTTACCCTAGTATTCACCGTGTTATGGGATAATACTTTCATAATAAACAAGGATATTTTTATGAAAATCATATTCAATACATTTCTATATCTTGCTTTCATTACCTTTGCTTTTTCTCAATCAAATACCCGTGTAAAAATGGGAATGGTGAATGGAACTAGTTCCTTAACAGATTATACTTTAGAAATTGAAGAGAGGGGATTTTCAGCAAAAATTCATGTTGATCGATTAAAAAGTACGGTCAGGAATTTGAAGTTTGAATTCGAATCGGATGACTATTATAATGATTATTTTCAAACATTGGGTAGCATTGTTTCAGCAAGTGCAAGTGGTATACGAATTGAAATTAAAGAAGGTCGTGAAGGTATTTTAATTGATGTTGGTAAATTTTCTATTTCTTTAAATAATTGGGATGTACACATTGATAATAATGGTCCAAGGAATATGCCCGTTTTTAGTTGGAAATTAGATTTACAGAATACTGAAATAACCCCATCAACTGATATGACTAGAGATCTGGGTAGAGAAGAATGGCAGATTTTCAACTATCTTTCAGGTGGGTCTGGAGCCATAACTATTAAAAAGATATTGGGTAATTTATCCATGACTCAAAATGGAAAAATTTCAGCGAAAGGAAGTATTCTATTACCTGTCGGCAAGATTGGTGTGAATTTATTAGCGACAATAAATCAAGATTTAAAATCAGAACCATACATCAATTCTCTAAAGTTAGATTTATTAAATTTAAACCCAGAAGTAAAAGCATGGCTTAATGATATTATGATTGAAGAAAATATTTCTTTTAGGAAAAAAGGGACTGGCTTTATGATAAATCTCTCAGGTCTAATTTCATCCCCTAGATTTCATTAATACATCTGCAAAAAAATAGAAGATTAATTGTTGTGGGAAAAAGGGTTGCGAATTTTGTGGCCTTTTTTATTTTTCCCAAGCCGGGCAGACTAAACTTTTATAATCGCAATAATCACAATAGAATCCGGTTTTGGCTTCAAATTCTCGATTTCGAATTCCGGCAGCCACATCTAATATTTTTTCTTTTGCTTCGCCAATTTGATCTGAAGTAAAAGAATGGCTCCGTATTGGTTTTTCTTCATCTCGTAAAAAATAGAGCGACGCTTGAGCAGGAAGTCCACCAATTTTTTCATCATCTAATTGTTCTAAATACATTGAATAGATGGCTAATTGAAGATTTGATTTTGCTGGTGTACTAGATTTGCTCGTTTTATAATCTACAATAGAAATACCTTCTTCAGATTGATCAATGCGATCAATAGCTCCACGAATAGTGATTGCGCCTAATTCAAATGCGAAAGATTCTTCTCTCATGATTACATTTGGTGGATTTGATTGAGCTAATCGAAAATACCTTTTGAGCATTCCTTGACCTTGTTCCTTAAACTTTTCTTCACGGACCGAATAATCAAATTCTCCTTTAATCCATTCTTCATCCAGAAGTCGGAGTATTCGTTCTTCATTTAGATCTTTTTCAGGTTCATGAAATCTTTGTAAAACTCGATGAATAATATTCCCAAAAACCAATTCAGGTTTACTGGCAGTTTGGGGAATGCCGTCAATTTTACTCAATCGATATTTTAGAGCACATTGTTTGTATGTATCAATAGAACTAGCTGAAAGGTTGATCTTTTCTTTTTCGGGTGCTTGAAATGGCTCAGCTAATTCTGATATTAATTCAATTTCCCAAGGCGATTCGCCTAATCGAATTTCATTCCCATTTTCATGTTTTTTAATAATTGAAAGAGCGTCTGAATAATTTTTCACTCGCTCAAAATCTTCACGGGATAAAGCTTTCTGTAATTTTTTTTCATATCTGATCTTTAATTCTGAATAGGTTTTGAGATTGCTATTTGGGTTTATCATGATGTGGTCCTCCATGAGAGTATCTGGTAATTCTTTAATAAATTTCGATGTAGATTTTTCAGGTGCCAAAATATAAAGTTTTTCTTTGGCTCTTGTGATGGCAACATAAAAAAGTCGCCGTTCTTCTTGGTAGTGATGTTCTTTTGGCGTTAAGTCTGTTTTTTCTGCATAAGCCAACCAACTATCAGGTGGACGAGAAATTCGTTTCTCTGATTTAAAATTTAAGGGAAAACTAGCACTTCTTTGGTAGGGTAAGAATACAACAGGAAATTCGCCACCTTTTACACCGTGAACCGTATTTACCAATATGCCATCTATTTGTCGGTAAGTCGGTGGTTTGATGGAAGGAAGTTTCCCTGTTTTCATCATGGCTTCGTTATAGATATTGAATGCAAAAAGGCTGTGATTCCCCTTATTTCGACGCGTGAAATCTTGGGCACGTTTCAAGAAATCACCCACGTTCAAAAGAGCAAAGTGATCATCCAATGTATATCTACGTGCAAGCTTTTTAAGCATTCCCAATTGATCTGCAATTTCCCAAACCATTTCTCCAGCAGACCGTTTTTGGCAAATTGCCTTCAAATTTTGGATCTTTTTAAGGAGCTTCTTTAATTCTGGGAATCGTATTAAAAGGTCTTTATTTGATTTTATTAAAAATAATCTAGGTGTTCCATCTCTCGAATCAAATTGAGTAAACACATAATGAGCGGTTTCATATCCGTATGATTTTTTTATGATTCGATATAAAGCTGAGTCTTGAAATGTCCCTGCACCAACTATTTGGCACCATGCCATCATATCACGAACTGCTGAGACTTGAAAGAAAGGACTCCATTTTGTTTGAACAGGAATACCAGCTTTCGCGAGTGAAACTAATATTGAATCGGATTGATTGTGGGTTCTGCACAAAATTGCGATATCTGTGTAAGCTGTTCCATTCTCTATTAATTCTAAAATTTCTCGAACGATAAATTCAGTTTGTTCTGTTTTATTGCCCCAAAATCTCATTGGCATTATTGGTTCGGACTTTACCATAGATTTCAACGTTTTGTCCATTCTATCTACATTGTGTTTTATACTAGTATTTGCAATATCCAATATGACCTGTGTGGACCGAAAATTTTCTTCTAACGCAATGGGTTTATAATTTGGATGATCTCCATATCGATCCTTAAATCCTTGGATATTATAGGAATTAGCGCCACGGAAACTGTAAATCACCTGATCATCATCGCCTACAACAGTGATAAATTTTCTGTCACCTGCAATGAGCCCAATAATTTCATTGAGTGCAAAATTATTATCCTGAAATTCGTCCACAATGAGATGTCGATATTGATCTTGGACTTTTTTCAAAAGGGGTGGATTTGAATTCAATAAAGTAAATGCGGACAAAATCATATCACCATAATCAATAACATTAATTTGCTTTTTCCAATCTTGAAACTTTGGATAAATACGTTTTAAATCACGAAGTTGATTAGCGATTTCTTCTGTAATCGGACCATTCTCATCAATTTCAGGTATATCCATTAAAACCGGATCTATCAATTCATCTCGCATCCGATTGAAAAATGGAATAAAACTTTCTGTCACGGCTCGTTGAGGGTCCATGGGGAATTCATCAGACTCAAATTCAAATTCATCGAATCGTTCCAGAAGCATATGAATCGCTTCACTTTCGTCCAGAAGTTGCGGAAGTGAGTCTTCACCATACTCTTTCAATAGTCGAAAACAAAATGAATGAAATGTATTCACTGTCATAGTATGAGCGGTTGACCCCACACGGCCTACAATTCTAGATTTTAATTCTCGAGCTGCTTTTTCTGTATAGGTGATGGCCAAAATATGATTCGGATCAATTTTATAATGTTGAATCAGGTAAACAATTCGATTCTCTAAAGTGAACGTTTTGCCGGTTCCAGCTCCGGCTAAGATCATCAATGGACCGGGAGGATGTTCTATGGCAGATTGTTGTTGTAAATTGGGTGTAATACTTTTATCTAAATTGGGCATAAAGTTTATTTTTAATCTATTTCACTAGACTTAAAATAAGAAAGAATAAAGCTGGAGAAAAATGGCAATGGTGAAATTAAAAAAAGTTTTTTAACCTCCGAAACACTTTAGTGTCCAATAATGCGAAATGACATGCAAAAAGACTATGATCTTATCAAACAATACCAAGATGGCAATTCTGCCGCGTTCGACCAATTGGTTAAACGACATCTTTCCAATTCTATCGGTTTTTTCTTCAATATTACCCGAGACAAAATGGCTTCGGAAGATTTGGCACAAGATGTTTTCTATAAATTATTTAAACACCTTAAGAATTTTCGATTTGAATCCGCATTCACAACTTATTTATATAGAATCAATATTAATGCAGCCAATTCTTGGCTTACTAGAAATAAGTGGAAAAACTTTCTTCATTTGGACCAAACCCAAGATCGGGGAGAGCAAGATACATCCCTGGAAAAAGAATGGGTTAAAAAAGAACTTTGGGATGCTATATCAAGATTACCAAAAAAACAACGAACTGTGGTCATGATGCGGATTGCGCAAGAATTACCGTATAAAGATATTTCTAAAATTACAGGAATGTCAGTGGGCACGGCAAAAGTGAATTATCACCACGCATTAACAAGTTTAAAAGAATGGCTAAGCGATGAATAAATTTGAACAAAACCTAATAAATATTAATTCGAATAATTCAACTCAAACAAATCCTGAAGAATTTTTATCTAAATTGCATGGACGAATTCAAAAATCCCGTCAAGATAGACATACGCTATTGACAGGATTTATGATGATACTCATGGTTGGAATTTTATCTTACTCACAATTTGGTGCTACCACGGACGCAGAACTATATTATGCTGATGAGACGGAAGATATCTTTGAAACTGACTTTTGGACGGTGGATATCGACTCCCTAGAAATAGACGCTTCTTATACAGAAGACCTTGCCTATTTCCTTTTAGATGAAGGGGATTTTTGGGATACTGTAGATTTATTAAATGAATTAACAAATGAAGAGGAAATAACCCTATGAAACATATCTTATTATTGATTTTTGTTTCCGGATTAATAGCCCAGGATTTTGACCATCCTGAAAGAGACCATGAGCGATCTGAAAAAATGGAAATGATGATGGTTTGGAAACTCACAGATGAATTGGATCTTTCACCAGAACAGGCAGAAAAATTCTTCCCCAGATTAAGAAAACATCGTAATGAATTAGATGAAGTGAAGAAAATGGAACGTGCTCTTGCTGGAGAGATGAGAAAGAAAATGGGAGAAGATGAAGATCTATCTGGAAAAGATGTAAAAAACACAGTGAAAAAAGCCACTGAACTCCGTAAAGAAGTTGTGGACCTTGAGTCAAAATTTCTTTTGGGAATGGATGATATCCTTTCGCCGAGACAGTTGGCAATCCTTGGTATGTTTAAACAGAAAATGATGAAAAATGTTCGTGGAGAACTCCGGGATAATCATGGCAAAAAAGGGAAACGTGGTAAAATGAATAGACGTGGCGGTAATAAAAAACGCCGTGGCTTTTAATAAAATAATAAAAGGAAAAATACACATGAAACAATTAATTTTAATTACACTAACTGCATCTATCTTATCAATAATTGGATGTGTAGATGACAGAACGGTCGATACAGAATCTGTATTACTGGCACTTTTAGAAGCTGATGAAATATCCGGAGTTGAGGGTTTTGATACTGGGAGCGACTTGGATCTAGATCACGAAATGGGTCTTGAAACGGATGGTATGGGACGAATATTTACAGATACTTTGGCATTTGGGGAAGGGTATAAAATCCGATTTGGACGCCAAATTTCCGATCGTGACCGAACCGTAGAATTCGATATTGATGGTGACACAGCTATTGGGATTGTATCTTATACAGTTACGGGAGATTTATTTGTAAAAGCCTTCGATACTACAGACCATACTCAAATAGATTCAATCAGTTTTTCTAAAGAGTTTACATCCAGTTTGGTTCGCAAGGTACGCTTTGTCCAAATTGAAGACGATTCAAATCCTGATGGATACGTTTGGAGAGTGAATGCGCTTACGCCCATAATTGGCGGTTCTGGAGATAAAGTATCAATTTCAAATTTATCTGTTTATGGATTAACTGACGCTTTAGAACAGGGAGATTTACTTCATTATTTTGAAGCAGATGGAATTGGGGATCTATTTATAGATCGAGATGCACTGCCTACATTTACAGCATTCGTTCCCTATATGGTGCAAGTGGCCGTAGAAAATACAGGTCCAGAACTAACTATGGATAGCTCCGGTGTGGGCGAATGGGTCTTCAAAAATTATGGCCGTTCCAGAGGGATGCGAGGTCGAAAGCATCTAAATGACAAAGGCGTCTTTTTGGATGCTGTCATGAATGATAATATTCATTCCGGTGGATGGCGAGCCCATGGGCCAGGACATGGACGGCCTCATCGTGGATTTAGATCATTCTTTGAAACCATTGATCTTGCAACATTATTTGTGGATGATGGTGGATATAATACGGCAGTTTGGTCCATACCATACAAGATAGAACGACCTTAAGTCTGTTTTTTTTTTAAATAAAAACCCCGTCAGGATTATATAATTGATTTTGGCGGGGTTTTTTGCACTAATAACGAGATTGCTAATCTGCACTCCCGTTACGATTGACAAGCTTCATTTAGATCGCCTGATTGTTGTAGCAATAGTGTAGAAAGGCAATGACAGAAAAGATTAAATAGTTTTCGTCAACAAGCATTTTCGTTTATTAATTCCCCAAGTTAAAACAAGAAAAAGCTCAATTTCTCATCGTAAACTTCGGTGATGCACCGTCCTGTACTATTTTATTTTCTTTTTATACTATTCAATTTTTTGAATGCTAACGGTTTTGGTCGCCCTAGTATTCAAGAAATGGTTGATCCATTTAAAATAAATCAAAGTGCACGAATTGGGGATAATCCATTTCCTACAAATCCAATGAATGACAGAGCAAGAGGGTATCTCCTTCAAGGAAAAGCTCAAACCGCTGTAACCAATTTTGGAAATTTTGTGGATATTGATGTAAGCCCAAACGGTGCTTGGGGAGATTATGGATATTTGTATGACGTTTCCTTCCTTGCGGGCGTTCCCGGGCAGTCCTACACATCTAATTATTCTTGGGAACTTGTGGAATCAAGTTTAGATGAGGAAGGGTTTCCCATTTATAGTATTTGGGAATCTCAGGATGCTTACGATTCTTGGTTTGAGAATGGAGATACTAATTATGTTGGGATATTGTTTGAAGCCAGTGAAGATTTTGGTCTATGGGAACCTGATTCAATATCTCGGAAAAATTCGAAAGGAGATTTGACTGATTCTTACCAATGGTTTTTGGATGAAGAAACAAAAAGTCTAGTGATAACGACCGTAGGCGAAAAAGATCCAAATTCTTCATCTGCTCATATTGGTTTAATATATCCGTGGGCCCTTCGACCCGATTTAATTAGTCGAGAAGCACAATTCGATTATTATGATTATGGTCCAGATCAAGAAGAATGGACAGCGGATGATAGTTATTTTTATTATGGCGCCAATACCGCCGAGTCTTGTTTAACATTTTTTAATCCAACATATAATACTGATTGGCAAGCAGCAAATATGGCACGAATAAATACCCATAATACAGATATCACTGCAGGTGATATTTTTGGAGAAACATATGTGACTGATCCTGCCGATACGTACCCCATTTTAGCCCATTCAGCTTATGCTGAAACGTGGCCAATAAAATATAATCCACAAACGGGGAAAACAGATCATTATTGGCCGGGATGGTGGGCGGAAGATTTTAATATTAATCTTCCAAAGTGTACAAATTCTCGAAAAGATCCAAACTGTTGGGAGACAGTCCCTGGCAGGTTTATTTCTGATATGGACGTTTATATGGAATTTGATGATAGATGGGCCCATCGTGGAAATCAGGTTAATACGAATAATGACTATGAACAAACTGGTTACCCCATGGGGTTAAGGGTCATGTCTGAAGCCCATTCTTATGGTGTCTCTTATGCTGAAGATATTTTATTTATTACGGTGAAGGTTCGAAATGAGAGTGGAGATTGGTGTGCGGAAGATGAACTAGGACTCCCAATTTTTGATGATACAGGAAACCCAATTTGTGGAGATGCCATGGTAATGCCAGATGGGACAAAACTCAATCGTGGAAAAGGATTTAATTATAAAGGTGTGAGTTTAGGGTTTTGGGTCGATGGCGTCATTTTAACTGGTGATAAATATGGGAATTATAGCTATTGGACCAGTCGAGATGATTACATGAAATATTATTGGGAATTGCTCGATATTAATAAAGAACGATTATTAATCAGCATGTCTATGATTGGCGATTATGATGGACAGTCTCTGGCAAAAGGATATGCAATGGATCCGAATACTATTAGTCCCGGAAATGAATTTGGATTGGTCGCAACACAGTTACTTGATTCACCACGTGCCACGGATCCTGTAGATTTAGATAATGATGGTTCTATTGATATATTCCCCGGTGAACCTCTGAAAATGACAGATTGGCATTGGTTAGATTGGTATCTCCGCCCAGGTGTTTTACGATTGGAAGGAGAAGGGGGAGATTGTTATGCAGGAACACCCGGTTGCCCTCAAGCAAGAAATAAAGAAGAACTCTTTTATAAACTCATGGTTGGCGACACAGTCAATTTATCCGATAATGAGAAAGAGTGGCATTTCCATACGGATAATCCTGGAACCGATTCTGGATCAGAATTAAATCCACATTTCGATTCTTTAGAAGGTATAGAAGAAGAAGCCGTATTTCAGCGTCCACCGGATGGTGTTGATCCTTTGGTGATTATGAGTTGTGGTCCTTTTGATCTCCCTGTAGGACGTGAAGTTCCTTTTTCATTTTGTATCATATTCGGTCAGGATGAACAAGATTTAATTAATAATGCTCGTTTTGCTCAAGTCATGTATAATTCGCGATATCAGGGATTTACACCGCCAACACGTCCGAAAGTCCATGGAATAACAGAGGATGGTAAAGTTAAAATATATTGGAATAATGCTGCTGAATCGACAAATGATGTTGTAACCGGATATTCAGATTTTGAAGGATATAAAATTTATAAAAGTACTGACGGTGGAGAAACATGGGGATCTATGAAAGATATGATATACGACGATAAAGGTATTTTCGTTGGATGGCGACCATTTAAACAATATGATCTCTCTGCAGAAATGGATTCTACCCATTGTATTTACTCTAATAATGAAGACTGTGGAGATGATGGAATCCGTGGCCATTCTATTAAAGGGAAAGACCCTTATTTTCCGTGGTTTTCACTTGGAGATGATGTAGGCCTTGAATCCATTCTCCTTCCTGAACCGTATGTGGTGGAGACTGATACTTTTTGGTACATGCTTGAGGACTTAGATGTGACGAACGGCGTAGAAGTGACTTATTCTGTGGTTGCATTTGATATGGGTGTAGAAGCTCCTTATACAAAAACGTTTAAAGATTTGGGTAATGGTCAATTGGAAGCCATTATTGATACTAATTATTCAAATCCAGATAAATGGGCTGATCCGGATGGGTATGCTTCTTTAGAAAATTCTAAAGGAACTACAATCTTAGATCGAAACTTCATTCAAGTTTATCCAGGTGTAATTCCAAAAGCATCATTAAAAGATGTCTCTGTTGTTCCAAATCCTTATTTTGGTCGATCGATTTTTAAAGAAACTGAACACCTAAGGCAAATTAGATTTACCAATTTAACTGAAAGTTGTATTATAAAAATATTCACAATTAATGGTGAATATGTAGATGAGATTATTCATAATAGTGAAAGTTCTGGTAACGCTTGGTGGGATATGCGAACCGTGAATAATCAAGAGGTTGCCCCAGGATTATATATTTTTCATGTAGCGGAAAATGGTGCTTCAATATCAGATCCGTTTATTGGGAAATTTGCAATCATACGATAAATAATCCATATCGAGAATCTTAATTTATCTAGCGATTATTACATCTTGGACATACATCAACCATATTTTTTTATTGTATCTTTCAGGATGAATCCTTAATGGTTTTTCACATCTTATAATCTTAATAAAAAAACGTAATTCAAATGAACCAAACCAAACTTTTATTTATTCTTGTATTAATTTTTTCACCAATTCTTCAAGCGGATGTACTTAAATCTCCATCAGAATATCTTGGATATGAGTTGGGCGATAAATTCACGTTTCATCACGATGCGGTAGATTATTTTGAACATGTTTCTCGTGTATCAAATCATGTGGAATTAATCGAATATGGTGAAACTTATGAAGGTCGGCCTTTAATTGTTTCGATTATTAAGCATCCGAATAATACAGAATCCATAGAAGAAATTCGGAAAAACCATTTAATCACTTCTGGTTTAATAGATGGGGAAGCACCTGAAAAAGCAAAATCTATTGTTTGGTTGAGTTATTCCGTCCATGGAAATGAATCGAGTTCGATGGAGGCAGCATTAAAAACGCTCTACACTTTCTCAGATACATCCAATGTTGAACAAATGAAATGGTTAGAAAAAGTGATTCTCATTATTGATCCCTGTATTAATCCAGATGGACGAGATCGGTATGTTAACTTTTTTCGTATGAAGGGGAATGTGATTCCAGATGTGGATGCCAAAACGAGAGAACACCGTGAATCTTGGCACTCTTTTTTGTTGGGAAATAGGGACATTTGACCTTTTATTGAAAATGAAATCATTCTATGTAATCGCTCTTTTTTTGTCGATGTTATTTTCCCAAACAAAGCCAATTCAGGGAAAAGTTTATTCTCTAAAAGGAGAGCATCTTTCGGATGTGAATATTATTTCAAAACCGTCAGGAACTGGTACTAGATCGAATAGTGAAGGAGAATTTGAATTTGAAATACCTGTAAAAGATCGTGTATTTAATTTTAATCATATCGGTTACGAATCAAAATCTTTAGATGCAATTGTTTTTAAAAATGGAACCACGATTAAACTCACACCAAAAGTTATTGAATTGAAACCATTAGATGTGACCGGAACGAGTCGAGCACAATTTGATTCATTTGAATCAAAAAATATTGTAATGACTTTGGAAACAGATGCGTTTACAGTTAGAGGATTTACGGATATTGCTGATGCATTATTTTCTGAACAATCTGTGGTCTTGAATGAATCATTGAATGGACAAAAGTCTTTGTCAATTCGAGCATCGTCTGATGCAGAAATGATTTATCTTTATGATGGAATTCGGATTAATGCTTTTGGGGACCCCTTATTTGACCTTTCTCTTTTTTCTGCGTCAGGAATGTCTGGAATTGAATTGGTAAAAGGAGGACATGAGAAAGCACTTTCTTCGTCAGGGACTCTTAATTTTATTCCGAAATTGACATACGGTCCCAGTGCATCATTCACTCAGCAATTTGGTACTTATAATTATGGAGGATATGATGGGTTTGGATCTCTTGGATTTGCTCTTTTTTCTGTAAATGGTGGAATTGGAAAAGGAGAATTCTCTCAGATTTATGTGGATAGTGAGAAACCCGAAATAATGACTCAACATCAAAGACAGTTTGGGCATTTAGGATTTAAAAACCGTCACAATCTTGACTTTCGATTTTTAGGATTTAAAAATGCAAAACAATTTCAAAATGAAAGAACAAATGATTCAATTACTGTAGAGTTTGAAACAATGATTGGAAAAATGAATCATACAAATCCAAACGGTGGACAAATTAGTTTTTTCGGAATATTTCAATCTTCAACTGGAACGGAATTAACAGGATTATCATTTATTGAGAAAGATGATATAAACACAGGATATGGATTCTCCTTTGAAAAACCCATCCAATTTGCGATGATTAAGTTCAATGGTGAAAGCAATTTTTTAACATCGAATTGGTCGCCCATTGATTCAACAATAATTACAAATAGACAAAACTCGATTTTTACCGGTTCATTCGAATTGGTTCAACCGAATAATGATCAAAAATTTCAATTAAAAGACGTAAAAATTGTTTTAAGTAAACATCTCATATTGGACCAGGGTGATACAACTGGAAGTATAATCTTAGACAATCAATCTTGGACCGAATCTAGTTCGCTTTTTACAGCGTCATTTTTAAATCAACAATTGGATAAACGAATTATGATTTACGCCAATCTGGGAAATGTATTTCGCGTACCCAGTTTGAGCGAACGGAATTCGAATCGAATACATTTTAAAAATACAAACTTTGTTGGATTAATGTCTGAATATAAAACAAGCTTAGAACTGGGAATGAAAGTTGAAAAAAATAAAAAAGATAATGAACCCTATTACGACCTAAGTATTTCCGGGTTTGGCTATCGATATTCAAATAAAATTAAACAAATACAGTTAACAGGAAATCCATCTCAATTCCCCATAAATTTTGGAGATGCATCTTTATCAGGTTTTGATTCATATTTTACATTTAGTTCAAAATCTCAATGGTTCACTTATTTGTCATCTTATTCTTATTACATTTTTTCCGATCCTATGGCATTTCAACTTCAACCCGATAAACTCATTAGAAATACAATCTCGCTTAAAATAAAATGGTTTCAACTTGATCTAACTCAACGGTCAGAAAGTGCGCGACAAGTAACGACAATCAATAGGGAAGGAGATTATTTACAAAATAAATTGGAGCCTATAAATTCTTACGACATGAATTTATCTTTTAATTTAAAAATGTCTGATTTTAATGGGGCAGTTAGTTTCTCGGGGAAAAATTTAGGAATGACTTCTCAGGAATTAAATGGGATTTCTATTTTGGATAAAAGATATACCCTTAACTTCGGAGTATCGTGGAAATGATGAAAAATGATGTAATCCTATTTTTTATCATTTTTACATCCTGTACATCAAATCCATTCTGGGATGATCCTAATCGGACAGAAATGAAAATATCAGGACAAGTCATTGCAGAAAATAATGTAACAGATGTTCCTGTTTCTATTTGGTTGGAAACTTTGGATTTATTTACAATCACTGATTCAAATGGAAACTTCTCTATTCCAATTGCTAATTCACAAACCGTCGAAGGGAATTTAAATGGTCCACTTAAACTGTATTTTTACATACATAATTACGCTCTAGATTCTGTAACAATTTATTTTACTAATGGACTTTTCTCTAGAGAACAAATTGACTTTTTTGATTCTGGCAAATTGATAAACTCTAAAATTTTAAAGAAAATAATGTCCGGAAATCTTCTGCTTAATTTTAATAAAAATATTTTAGAAAATAATGATACTTTAAAAGTGATCGTTAATCTGAATTTCCACAACGACGCGAGTTTAGAGTCTTATAAATATATTTATCATGGTGATGGCTCTGATTTCCACTCGGGATTATTTTTTCGAAATATTTTAAATAATGAAATAATCCTGAATCAATTTATTGGGCAAGATTCTTACGGGAATAATATCAAGGATCAATTAGTTGTTATAGATTATAATAAAAATGAAACGGTAACTTGGATTTATCAAATAAATACGGATAGCCTCAACATTATTCAAGGAGAATACGAAGTATTACCTTATATATTGGTGAACCAAAATGGACTCCCAAGCGGGATGAAAGATGCATTAGGTGGGGATTCTTTATTTATGCGGCATGATAATTATCTGGATTTACCATTCGATTTTTCACCAGATACACTTGTGTTCAATTAATCATAGAAAATCCGAATATTTTGGTTCCGATGATTTGTGATGAATCCTTAACTTACTTGGCTTTATTTTATTAATTATTGGAGAACTTATGTCTGAACATGTACACGAATTTAACGATGAAAATTTTGATACAGATGTGACTCAATCCCATGTCCCTGTTTTAATTGACTTTTGGGCAGTATGGTGTGGTCCATGTAAAGCCATTGCGCCGGTTATCGATGAGATTGCCAGCGAATATAATGGTAAAGTCAAAGTGGGAAAGGTTGACGTCGATGCGAATCAAAATACGGCCATGAAATATGGCGTAAGAAGTATCCCAACGCTTCTAATCATGAAAGATGGGAAAGTTGTAAATCAAATTGTTGGTGCTGTTCCAAAAGGGAATATTACCGGCATGTTAGATGAAATTATTTAATTAGGAAACGAAAAGAGAAATGAAGCGAAAAGTCATTATCATTGGGTCTGGCCCTGCAGGATTTACTGCAGCAATTTATTCAGCAAGAGCAAATTTAGAACCTCTGGTCTTTGAAGGCGCTCAACCTGGTGGTCAACTTACGATCACAACGGATGTTGAAAATTATCCAGGGTTCCCAGATGGAATTATGGGACCGGATATGATGGATGAATTCAGAAAACAAGCACAACGATTTGGTGCTGAATGCTTATTCAAAACTGTGGATAAGGTTGACCTTTCTGAACGTCCTTTTAAAGTTTGGGCTGATGGCAATGAATATTTCGCAGAAGCGATTATTATATCAACAGGTGCAACCGCAAAACTCCTTGGGCTCGATTCAGAAACTGAGTTAATGGGAAATGGAGTATCTGCCTGTGCAACCTGTGATGGATTTTTCTATCGCGATAAAAAAGTACTTGTTGTTGGAGGTGGCGATTCCGCTATGGAAGAAGCCACATTTTTAACCAAATTTGCATCTGAAGTGGTATTAATTCACCGACGAGAAGAATTTCGTGCATCAAAAATTATGGTTGACCGAGCTTTAGCAAATCCAAAAATTTCGGTCGAATACAATTCAGCTGTTGACGATATTATCGGCACAAAAGAAACGGGTGTAACATCGGTTCGTCTCAAAGATACTCAAACGGGTGAGATGAGAAATGTGGATTGTGATGGTATTTTTATGGCAATTGGTCATGTACCAAATACTCAATTATTCAGTGGACTAATTACCTTGGATGATGCGGGTTATATCATAACAAAACCTGACTCTACTTACACCAATATTGATGGCGTTTTTGCCTGTGGTGATGTGCAAGACCATACCTATCGTCAAGCTGTGACTGCTGCAGGTTCAGGATGTATGTCTGCAATTGATGCTGAAAGGTGGCTCGAAAACCAAGACGAGTAATTCTTTACATTTTTTTTCTCTTTTCCCACCAGACAATTAAGTCTGAAAGGAAAATATTATGGCACAAACTAAAAGATTAATATTTAAGGTAAATAACCTTGAGAAATCCTACGGTTCTTATTCAGTTTTAAAAATTGGAAAATTAGAAATTCACCCCGGTACGATTTATGGAATTGTTGGAACGGTAGGGAGTGGTAAATCTGCACTTTTAAATATTTTAGCTGGGATAGAAAAAGAGTCGAGCGGGACTGTCTTATATGACGATGAACCTTACCAATCCAATTGGTTGGGGAAAATATTACCCCATGTTGAAATTTTTTATTCAAATAACCCTGAATTAGAATCATCCAGCCAAACTGTTGCGGGATATGTGGCAGAAAAATTCGGGAAGAAAAAAAATGTCATCGAAAACCGATATTTTAATGAGGGTAGTTTTAGAAATCTCTGGTCACGGAAAATGAAATTAATTTCGCAAGGTGAACGTCATTGGTTGGGGATGATTCTGGCTTGTGAAGCAGACCCTCGTGTATTGCTCGTGGATGATTATGGCATTTATTTTAATGCGAATATGGAGAAGGATTTTAGAAACCAACTTACAAAAATGAACAGAACATTGGGTACAACTTTGGTTTTATCATCACCAACAGATGTTCATTTAAAGAAATTTGCTTCCGTATTAATTTATTTAGATAATGGTCATATTTCTAAAATTCGTCCCGGATTATCTAGGAGTTCACAAAGGTCTCCTTCTCGTGATAAAAAAGATAATAAAAATAATCATGGAAACAGAAACTCTCGGAACCAAAATTCGAAAAATAAACGTTAATCACTATTTCTTCAAATTAGGATATTGACCCTAACTTTAGACTAAAAAATATTAATTATGGATTTACATAAACTACTTTCGCAATTCACCGAGAAACGGATTCTCGTTGTGGGAGATGTAATGCTCGATAAATATATTTGGGGATCAGTAGATAGAATTTCTCCAGAAGCGCCCGTTCCTGTGGTAAATGTTGAACGGACGAATTATCACTCCGGTGGGGCAGCGAATGTTGCTCGAAACATTCATGGTCTAGGTGGGAATGTTATTTTAGTCGGACTCGGTGGAAATGATGAAAGCGGAAAATTGCTCAGATCTATTTTGTCAGAAGATGATGGAATTGATTGCTCTTTGTTGACTGAAGAAAATCGCCAAACAACAGTAAAAACTCGAATTATGGCTCACGGCCAACAAGTGGTTCGTTTAGATCGGGAAAATAATTCAAAACCATCTCCTGCCACCATCGAAAGCTTAAAAAAAACTATCTCGGAAAATATAAATTCTGTAGATGGCATCATTTTGACCGATTATGGCAAAGGTGTTTTGACACGTGAAATTATTAATTGGATCATGGATCAAGCTTTAGCCAATTCCATTCCTGTATATGTTGATCCGAAAAAAGATAATTTTGATTCATTCTCGGGAGCGCGACTTTTCAAACCAAATTCTTTTGAATTTTCATCAATAATTGAAAACCCAAAACCTTTTATTGAAGCAGCTGAATTATTTCGAAAAGAAAATAGGATGGAACTTTTAATGGTCACTCAAAGTGAAAAGGGTATGGCTCTTTTTTCTGATCAAACTCATTTCCAGATTACTACTCAGGCAAGAGAAGTACATGACGTATCGGGTGCTGGAGATACGGTCATTGCAACATTCACATTGAGCGATATTTGCAGAAATAATCCAAAAGATTCTGCTTGGTTAGCGAATATGGCTGCTGGACGTGTTTGCGAAGAAGTTGGAGTTGTTCCCATTTCTTCTGATTCATTATTAGAAATTATTAACCATCATCACGAATAAACATTTCTCGAATGTTTCGTTTCACCTTTTCACTATTATTCTTCCTTAGTCATTTAACACATCTTTTTGCTCAACCCGATTCTAGGTTTCGTCCATTTGATTGGGTCATTTATCGCGGTGGTGGTTCAATCACATCAATTACTGAGGGATATACATTTGCTTATATCGGGACTGAAATGGGCGGATTAAAACGTTTTAATCTTTTTGGAAATACATTTGACGATCCCATTACTACTGCTCAAGGATTGAAAGACAATCATGTTACAGCAACTCATTTTGATATGACAACTGGATTAATATGGGTTGCCACACCCAATCATATCCAATATTCATTTTCTCGAGAAGGGGATTGGTACGCAGATGAGCTAAAGAATTTGGGGTTGTCACGGAATGATAAAATCTATCAAATAGGCGCAACTAAAAATTATATTTGGCTTCAGGCTAGGGCATCATTTGTCAAACTTGATCATTCATCCGGCAGTTTAATTGGAATTTATCCGGTTCCAGATGAATTGAATATTTCTTGGAGTAGCGGTGAATATAAAGGGGATTTAGATCTGCATGAAATATTTATGAATTATATCGCAATGGATGGTTGGCTTTTAAATGGAGATGAATTGATAGATGAGTTGGGCAGACGCATTCGTATCTCTACGGGACTTATTGCACAACATGGTAATATTTTTATGGGAACTGAAGATGGTACATTTTTTCAGGGATCCACAACAATGCAAGCATTCTATCCAATGAATCCGGATATTCCAAATACAGATATTGTCGCCCTATTTGATGACGGTAAAAATTTATGGTTAGGGAGTTCAGATTTTATTGCTTCAAAAGGAATTTCAACTATTAATCCGCAAACGGGAGAAACCACAGTATTTGAATTTGAAGCGACGGTTAACATGTTGCCAACTTCTGTCTATTCTATTCATGTTTCTGAGAATGAATTATGGGCTGGTGGAAAAGATTGCATGTTAGTTTATGATTTAAAAAAAGATTATTGGCGGACCTTAGACGAAACTCGCGGAGTTCCAACTGGAGCTATTTGGGACGTCTATGGGGATTCAACTTATGTTTGGGTGGCATCTTCATCTGGAATTCGTCGGATAGAAAAATCAACTCGGCGTGAAGCCCCCATTGGGATTGAAAATTTATTTTTCAATATACCTGTTTATGATATAGAAGGGATTGAAGGTAATATTTGGATTGGAAGTCGGTCGGGAGTCTTTGTCTTTAAGCCAGAAAATCCCCAAATAAAACAGGCTAAAGATTTGGGAAGAAAAGATTTTCCTGAAATGATGATACGAATAACGGCCATAAAGGAATTTAACAGAGATATATTCGTGGTTGGTGAAATGGGAATTGCTAAATTTGATATGGATGCAGCTGAGTGGGATCTTATTTTCCCATCAACAATTTATGGTGCGAAGGCAATCTATTCACTGGCTGTTAATAAAAAATATTTATTTTTGGGAACCGAAGATGGATTAGTGAGACTCAATAAGAAAACTGGTTTTTCTCGCGAATATTCTTTCCCATTTATTGGGCAGGTTAACGAAATAATTATTGTAGATAAAACACTTTGGCTAGGTACAACGAAAGGATTAATAAAATTCAAATGGAAAAGAGATACATGATACGAAAGTCATATTTATTGATTCTTGGCATTTTCATTGTCTTTAACATGAGAGAAGATTTACTATCTCAAGGGTTAACTCGAAATAAAAAAATAAGAACAAATGTTGAAAAATTTTCTTTAATTCCATTTGCCGAACCGGTACATGCAGATTCAATAAAAATTGTAACCTTTCTTGAAATCCCATTCTATTCACTTCAATTTATAAAACAAGATGATCTTTTTATTGCCGCTTATCAGGCTTCTATTACTATTAAAGGGAAAAAGAGAATTGATCTAGGTCACCAAGTTTGGACTGATTCAATTAAAGTTTCTGATTATTCAGAGACACAGTCTCATGTATTAAATCGGAAACATTTTTCTACGTTTACGATTCCAGTTGGAGAAAAATATGTAGTGATAGGTGAATTACAAGATTTAGACACACGGAAAAAAGGATTTCAAAAAAAGAAAATTGATTTAAAACAATATCAATCAAAGCCATCTCTGACATTGCCAATATTTATGTTAAATCTTAATGGGGATTGGGGATTCCAAAAGGGAAAAATTCCCACACGAGGATTCCGTGTTCGTGAATTTGGCGAAGGAATAGAGTTGCAAGTTTCAGGATTTGTTGAATCCGGTGAATTTTCTGTGGGAATTTATTTATCTAATAGTATGACAAGTGATTCGCTATATAAAGAATTCAAGGGATATGGGAATCTCGGTTTTTTTAATGAATCTATTTTTATTCCTTCATCCGAACTTCGATCTATTAAAAATACCTTTAATGTAGTATTAACTCAGAATGGTCATGAAGTGGAAAAAAATGCAATATTTTCTACTTATAAACCAGGAGTCTCAAATTTTGTCCATGATTTAGATATTGCCTTGAAACAAATGAAATATATTCTAACGAATCAGGAACGATTGGACCTCAAGAGGCAGTCAAAAAAGAAAAAAGAACAAATATTTTATTCGCTGTGGAAAAATAGAGATCCGACTCCAAATACAGAATACAATGAGTTAATGGAAGAATATTATGGTCGAGTGTGGTATGCAAATGAACATTTCGATGCGTGGCAACCAGGTTGGGAAACAGATCGAGGTATGATTTATATTTTATTCGGACCTCCTGATGAAGTCCAAAGTACAAATCCTTCCACATCCTCTTCATCTTTATTTCAAGTTTGGAGTTATTACAAAGTAAGTAAACAATTCGTTTTTAAAGATCAAAATGGTTTTGGCGATTTTCGTCTTGAAACACCATTTTTAGGAGCAGGATTATGATTTTTGAAAGATTCTCCCATAGTGGAATCCAATCTTATAAAAAATGTCAGGCACAATTCAAATTTAGATATATTGACAAAATATATAAAAAAGATGAGGGAGTTGAAGCTTTTCTTGGGAAGCGTGTTCATGAATCCATAGAATATTTATATAACCAAGTGATATCCGGTGTTGTGCCATTGGTAGATGAGATTTTAAAAGTTCACAGATCTCTTTGGAAGGAGAAGTGGCACGATAGAGTTGCGATTGTATATCAAAATAAAACGGCTCGAGATTATTTTTATCTCGGAGAAGAATGTATTGCAAGATTTTATAGACAGAATCATCCTTTTAAAGAAAAAGTCATTGCTAACGAACATGAAATGGTTTTTCTTTTAGATAATGATGAGAATTATAGAATAAAAGGTATTGTGGATCGTATTGATCATGATGGAGATGGGAATTGGGAGATTCATGATTACAAAACAGGGAAACGTGCCTTATCCCAAAAAGCCGCAGATAAAGATCATCAATTAGCCTTATATCAAATTGGCCTCATGTCTGAAATTGATAATATTAAATCTGTTAAACTTGTTTGGCATTTTATTCAACATGGTATTAAAGTTGAATCAACGAGAACAAGTGAAGATATTAAAAAAGTCATAGCCGAAACAAAATCTTCGATTGATGACATTAGAGAAAAAGTAAAAAATGGTGGTGAATTTCCACCGAAAACAACCATGCTATGTAATTGGTGCTACTACTGGGAAGAATGCCCAGCCCAGCACGGTACAAATCCCAATATAATTTGACAATGATGAAAAATTTTAAGCAAGGCGAAATCACTGCTATTCAAGCTGCAATTAATTCTAAAGATTTATCAGACACTAATAAAGATATTTTAAAATCAATGCTTCATCAACCTAAGCAAAATGCAAATAATGCCGAATTATTTGTAGATGGTGCTTCAGATCTTCATTCAAAAACAGCAGGGATTGGCGGCGCACTTTTCTTAAACGGAACCGAAATTGCTTCTTTTGCAGAACCCTTGTTTGATAAAACGAATAATGAAGCTGAATACATGTCTATGATAAAAGGAATCCAAAGTTCACTTGAATTAAATATTATGAACCTAAATATTTTTTCTGACAGTGAATTGGTGGTTAAACAAATAAATGGTGAGTATAAAATTAAAAATGACCGAATGATGAAATTGCATTCTTCAGTATACGATAATTTACATCAATTAGATTCTTGGACAGTTACACATGTACGACGTGAAAAAAATACACGTGCGGATGCTTTGAGCAAAGTTGGATTAAAAATAGCCCGAGAAAGTAAGTAATTAGTAGAAATGTCCATGAATCCCAAAGGGGTTTTCTCTGTAAGTTCTATCCTTGATTTTATACAACCCTTGAGAATTACTACTCTATGACTTCTATAAATTTCCCGAATCTTATCAACTGGATATCTGGTGATATTGCTATCGATCTAGGTACAGCAAATACTCTTATTTGGTTAAAAGGGAGAGGAATCGTTGTAAATGAACCGTCAATTGTTACTCGAAATGTTCTTGATGGTACCATTGTTGCAGTTGGTAACGAAGCAAAAGCAATGTTAGGTAGAACTCACAGAGAATTAGAAACGATTCGCCCTTTGCAAGATGGAGTAATCGCTGATTTTAAAATGACGGATGGGATGCTTCAGGGTTTTATTCGTAAAATAAATTTAAATCGTTTAGCTAGACCTAGAATGGTTATTTGCGTTCCTTCTGGTGTAACTGAAGTTGAACGACGTGCAGTAAAAGATTCAGGGGAAAAAGCAAATGCTCGAGAAGTTTATTTGATAGAAGAACCCATCGCAGCCGCCATTGGAATTGGATTGGACATTAGTAAACCAATAGGAAATATCATCGTTGATATCGGTGGTGGCACAACAGAAATTGCGGTTATTTCTTTAAATGGCGTCGTCACAAAAGAAACAATTCGGATTGCAGGTGATGAAATGAATGAAGCCGTTTTACAGTGGTTCAGAAATGAGCATAAATTAGAAATTGGTTTAGGCATGAGCGAAAAAATTAAAAAATCTGTTGGGTCAGCGATGAAAATGGATTCTTCAGATATTGCCGTGAAGGGCCGAGATCTTGTTTCTGGAATTCCTAAAATAATTGAAGTTTCTTCAGACGAAATTCGTCAAGCCTTAAAAGATCCAGTAAACCAAATCGTTGAAGCAGTAAAACGCTGTTTAGAAAGAACCCCACCAGAATTGGCAGCAGATATTCTTGAAAGAGGAATCATTTTAGCTGGAGGTGGCAGTCTGTTAAAAGGAATTGATCAAATCATTCGTGAACGGACTAATGTACCTGTAAATGTTTCAGAAGAACCTCTTTTATCTGTGGTGCGAGGGACAGGCATGGTTTTAGAAAATTTAAAGAAATACGAAGCTGTACTCCTTTAAGGGTTTATGCGCGGTCTTTACCTTGCGATAGTCCGAAACAGGGATCACCTTCTTTTAGTTTTTTCTTTACTTATTTCAAGCTACTTTCTTCTAAATAAAGATAATCCATCAATGCGGGTTATCCGCGGAAAGACAACAGAAATTGTTGCTTTTATTTCTTCTCCAATCATATGGGTAAAATCCCTAATGTACCTTAAAGAAGAGAATGGTCTTCTTCGTGAAAAAAACTTGATACTGTCCCTTCAAATTGAATCCATGCTCAATCTTCAAATAGAAAACAACCGGTTATTGGGGATGCTCGATTTTAAACGTCAAACTAAATTATATCTTAAACCTGCTCGAGTTGTTAATAAAGGTATTCAACCTAATTTATTATCAATTGTAATTGATGTTGGAACATTAGATGGTGTTGAAACTAATCAGGCAGTTCTGACTCCCAAAGGTGTCATTGGAAAAACAATCGAAACGGGTGAATCCGCATCCATTGTACAATTAATTACCGATGTAAATTTTAGATTAAGTGTGAGGGTACTTCCTAGTGGTGCAACTGGAATTCTAAGATGGTTGGGGAATGATAAAGGCCAAGTTAGAGAAGTGCAAAAAAATGTAGAGATCAATATTGGGGATAAAGTAATTACATCTGGATTTAGCGATATTTATCCTTCAGGCCTTCCCGTGGGGGAAGTTGCCGGTGTTCATGATGAAAGAGGAAGCTTTCAAAAAATACTCAATATTCAATTACCAAATGATATGAGCTCGTTTCAACATGTTTTTATTATTGTGGGTGAACCAAATGATATGGACTAGTTTTGTAATTCCAGGCGCGGCCACTTGGTTAATTCAACTCCTCTTTGTTGACTTTTTATCCATTGGAACAATCCGTCCAGATTTTTTAGTCATATTAGTTTTGTATTGGTCTGTGAAATATGGTCGAACTGTAGGAATCGTTTCTGGTTTTTTAATTGGCTTATTGATTGACCTTTCAGGTACTGCATCTTTTTTCGGACTATCTCCTTTGATTTATTCAATTTCGGGGTATATAGGCGGATATTTATCTGGTCAATATTCTCGATTAAATCCGATTTACTTTACAGTCTCTTGGATTACTATTTTAGCATTTCAATTTTTAATTTTTTGTACTATTCAATATCAAGATATCTGGTTGTTAAACCCCCAAATCTTTTGGGGGAAATGGTTCGGTACTACCTTATATACAGTTAGTTTTACCGGAATATTTCAAGTTGTATTTCCACTGCATAAATTGTCTTAATGCTAAAAGCTGATAATTTAGTTTCCTATCGCCAATATTTAGTAGCCATTGGATTTACTTGGCTATTAATATTTATTCTTTTAGGGCGATATTTCCAAATACAGATTTTAGGATTTGACCGTTATGCAAAAAAAGCCAATACTAATCGAATCCGAAAAATTACTACTACTGCTCCTCGTGGGTTAATTCTGGATAGAAATGGACAAATATTGGTTGATAATCTCCCAACTTACGTTCTTACGGCGATTCCTGGAGAATTATCTCAAAAAAGTGAAAAGTTTGGAATTATTTCTAAAATAATTGGATTGGATTCTGTCACTGTTTCAAAGAATTATAAAAAATATTATCGAGGACGATTTATTCCCACACGTCTCGCAAAGGATCTCACATTTAATCAAATTTCAAAATTAGAAGAACACAAACTAGATCTTGAAGGAGTTTATTACGAACAGGTTCCAGAAAGATATTTCCCATCAAATGTAAATGCTTCACATATTTTAGGATATGTAAAAGAAGTGGATAAACCTATACGAAAAATACTCAATAAAAAAGGTGAATATGAACTGGGCGATTTGATTGGTTGGAACGGATTAGAAAAAAAATATGAGAGTTTTTTAAAAGGGAAGCGAGGAACCTATTTTTATGAAGTGGATGCTTATGGGAGAGAAGTTGGTCTTGTATCAGATTTATCACCACAGAACCCCGTCCCAGGGCAAAATATAGTCACCACTCTCGATATTCAGATTCAACATACTTTAGAAACTTTAATGAATGGAAAGCGAGGTGTTGTCTTAGTTGGAGATCCTGTTTCTGGTGAAATTTTAGGTGCTGTCAGTACGCCTGATTATAAACCTGATCTTTTTACGGGGTTAATGTTAGAAAAAGAGTGGAATAACATTTTATATGACCCGGATAAACCCTTAATTAATCGATTTAATCAAGGGTTGTATCCACCTGGATCTATCGTAAAAATGATCACAGCTATTACTCTTTTAAAAAATTCAAACTTTGATCCTTTGGCATTTCAACAGTGTGATGGTTCTTTTCAATTTGGAGATCGAATTTTCGGGTGTTGGTGGGATCAGGGACATGGTCAAATGGATTTAAATTCTGCCATGTTGAATTCTTGTGATGTTTATTTTTATAAAACAATTCAATTTTATGATTTAGATAAACTATCTGAAACTTTTAGGGAATTTGGTTTTGGACAACCAACAAAAATCGATATTGATGGTGAGTCGAATGGTATTGTGCCTACAATTGCTTTTATGAATAATCGCTATGGACGATATGGCTGGAGTCGTGGAGCGCTTTTAAATATTTGTATTGGACAAGGTGAGTTACTCGTAACGCCTATGCAAGTATTGAATTATTTAAATTTATTAGCAACCCACGGGAAGGCAAATGTTCCCCATTTTGTTATGGTAGATAAATTACCTGTAAATGTTCATCCAACAATGCTTCAGGAAAACTGGGATAAAATAACTTTTGGAATGAGAGAGGTTATTGTAAATAAAAAAGGAACGGGAAGAAGTGCTAATCCAAATATCCCTGGATTGAAAATTTTTGGTAAAACGGGGACAGCAGAAAATCCACATGGAGACAATCATGCATGGTTTATTGGATGGGCGGAATATCAACATGAAAAATATTCGGTGGTTGTGTTAATGGAAAATTCAGGTTCTGGTGGTACGGTGGCGGCCCCCTTGGCAAAAAAGGTTTTTGTTAGTATTATTGAAAATCGGGATTTTGTTTCAAAATGATTAAAAATCGACCTTATGAAATTAAGGAGTTGCCAAATCAAATCATTTTGGCAGTATTTTTTTTAACATTTTTTGGACTTATCGTTTTGAAAAGTATTTCCCAACATCACAGTGGTGGTTTGTTGCAAAACCCCTTTTCAAAACAAGTGCTATTTATGATTCCAGCAATTTTAGGAGCGATTTCAGTGTTATTTATACCGAGGTTTACAATTCATAAATATGCTTATGCACTCTACTCCATAGGCATTTTAATTGTACTTTTACCTTTTCTGGGCGGCTCTCATGCCGGTACTTATAGATGGTTGAATATTGGATTACCCTTTGCAATCCAACCCAGTGAATTTGCGAAAATATTTACAACAATAGCACTAGCACGTTACTTGTCTGATCATAATCTTCAAATGAAGCAATTTTCGTCAATTATCATTCCTTTTATCATGGTATTGATCCCGACGGCTATTGTCTTAAAGCAACCTGACCTGGGAACGGCTATCGTTATGTTGATTCCTATTCTGCCCATGTTATATTGGGCGGGAGCCAAACCTTTTTATTTATTCCTTCTATTGGCACCTTTATTTAGTATGCTGACTGCATTTCATAATATTGCATTTACAATGTGGGCCATAATTTTAGGCATAATAATTTTTATTGCTCAACCAAAAAGACTGATCGCTCTTGGTCTTTTCTTTGTAAATATTTTTCTTGGTCTTTTTTCACCTGTGTTGTGGAATTCTTTATCCAATTATCAACAGGGTAGAGTTCTAACATTTTTAAATCCTGAGAAGGATCCTTTAGGTGCAGCTTATCAAATTATTCAAAGTAAAACGGCAATTGGTTCGGGTGGTTTATTTGGGAAAGGATGGGGGGATGGGACTCAAACACATTTGAAGTTTTTACCAGTTCAGGAATCTGATTTTATTTTATCTGTTATGGGAGAAGAGTTGGGTTTTATTTCTATTTCTATGGTCTTATTAGTTTTCGGATATTTAATTGCTCAAATAATGAAACAGTCTTATTTATCAAAAGATCGCTTTTCAAGTTTGGCACTAATTGGTTTTGCAACAATTTTAATGAGTCATGTTTTTGTGAACACCGCAATGACAGTTGGACTTATTCCTGTGAAAGGTTTACCGCTCCCGTTTATATCTGCAGGAGGCTCTTTTTTAATCTCAAGTTACTTAATGGTTGGGCTAATCTTAAAATTGAGTGTGAATTACTCTGATTGATAATTGTATTTGAAGCTGGATTTCAACGGGGTAAATTGAACGTTGATTTGCCGAACAAAATGGACAAAATGATGACAAATCGTTCCACATACATAAAAAAGTTATTTTTCTTATTCATCTTATTCTCTTCTTTTGGATTTAGTCAAAAAGAAGATGAAAGAGAGCTTCGTCGACTCAATGCGAAAATAGATCGAATTCGTGTGCAGGTGGACTCTCTTGAATTAGATAATCAAATTCTATTGCCTGAGCTTATGTCTGCTTTTAAACAAGCAGTTAAAACTAAAGCGCAGCAAGATTCTGTTACACTTGTCGTATTAAAAAGAATTAATACTTTGAGTAATAAAATAAGTAATCTTGAAAATCAATCTAGATATATGGATAGCACTGCTTTAGAAATATTCAATAAGCTAGTATTGGTTGAGAATAAAATTGTTACCCTTGCCAATAGTTATAACGAAATGGCTAAATTGAAATCAGGGTCACCTATTTCAAATGAACCAAGGTTTAATTCTGCGCAATACAAACAGACTTACATGGAAAGTCTAGGCCATTTTCAAAATCAAGAATTTGATGATGCGATTGAAGGTTTTAAAGAGTTAGTATCTTCAGACCCCACAAATGAGCTTGCTGACAATAGTCAGTATTGGCTAGCTGAATGTTATTATTCACAGCAAAAGTTTAAAATTGCGATTGCGCAATTTGAAAAAGTTTTTACATATGCTGGTACAGATAAAGATGATGACGCCCAACTCAAAATAGGCTTATCCTTCCAAAGTATGGGCAATGTAAAAAAAGCACGTGAAGAATTTCAACGCCTGATTGATTACTTTCCTGGGAGTGAATATTATCCTAAGGCAAAAGAATCGTTGAAACAATTATCTATCAATTAAAATCTAACCGAATATCCTATGCCCCAAAAACTCTATTATTTAACAACAGAAATAACTCCTTTCGCGAATGTAACTCCTTTAGGTGAATTCTCGGCAAAAGTACCTCTAGCTCTTCAAGCAAAAGGTCATGACATTAGAACCATTATCCCAAAATACGGATATGTAAGTGAGCGTAAATACATTTTAAGAGAAGTGATTCGATTACGCGAAATACCGTTTACTTTTGATGGTGAAGAAAAAAGTGCCAGTGCAAAAAGTGCATTTATTCCAAAAACACGTGTACAAGTTTATTTTTTGGAAGACGAAAATTGGTTTAAACCCCTAACAAATTTAGTCTATAAATCCAAAAATGGTAGAGTCCTAGCCGATAATGGTGAGCGTTATGGTTTTTTTGCTAAAGCTGTTCTTAGTACATTGCCGCATCTATTTTGGGCACCAGATATTTTTATTTGTAACGGATGGCAGAGCGCCATGGTTCCAGGGATATATAATAGACATTTTGATGGAATAAATGAATTTTATGAGAATATTAAAACTGTGATGGTTATACATGATCTTGATGAATATTCTCAAGTTTCTCGTGCTGATTTGGAAAAAGCAGAAGTCCCTATCCATAAATCTTTAAAAGGCGATATGCTAAATGTTTATGATGTTGCCGCTTATGAAACAGATGCTATTATCATTTTTGATAAACCATCAACAAAAATTTCGACAGAATTGTTGTCACAAGCAGGAATCAAAGCAAATAAGAAAAAAGTCACTGTAGTTAAATGGTCGGATGATGAAACACCAGACTATATTGCTATCGCAGATAAAATGGATAAAGTTTTAGAGAAACTTTCCGACTGATTTATCGTATAAGTTCTTCACTATGACAAAACGACCTTTTATAACGAACCTCTTTGGGGTTTTTGTAATGATAATTATATCTTGGAGATGCGCAGAAGATCCATTAGAAACAGATCTTTCACATTTAAATCTTTCTGTAGATACACTCTCTATTTCAAATATTGTGGGTTCATCCTATTGGGTCTCACCTAATATTGGAACAAATGACCGATTATATCTTGGATCAAAAAATGGGATAGATGTTCCAGTTTCATTTATTGGTATAACGGATCATTTTTACTGGGATTATTATTTTGATTCAACTGTCACATTCGACAGTCTCCATTTTATGCTATTTTCTAATGACAGTGAGTTAACTGTATCATCTACACCGAACCTGTATTTTAGTCCAGATTCTCATTTTCATGAAACTAAAAGTAGCTATAAAGATTTTTCGGGGTTTTCAACTGCGAGTTGGACGAACCTTGGTCAACCCAATATTTCAATTAATACCGATACATCCGGAAATTTTACCGGAACTGTATTAACGTGGGATGTTTTGAGTTTAGTCGAAACACTTACTGATACACTCGACTCAACTCTTGTGCGGTCATTCGCAATCGATCTTGCGAATAGTGATACGAATTTCATTAAACTATATAGCCGAGAAGCCACAAGCAACGGAGAAAAAGATCCACAAATAAAATTATTTTTTCATCAAGAAATAATAATTGATGCTGACTCTACTTATAGGGATACATTGCATGCATCTCTTTATGCATATGGTGACGTGTCAATTATTAATCCTGGCGATATTGCAAATAATCCTAATCGATTAGGTATTAGTAATGGATTGGGTCTTCGTTCTCTTTTTACAATCTCTTTTGATTCTCTAACATTACCGGAAGGCTCACTTATTCGAAAAGCAAATTTAGTTTTACCCTTTGATACAACTACAAGTCCTGAGAGTTTTGCAATTATATTTGAACCGATAGAAGAAATAATTGATTCTTTGATTACGGATTCAACTAATGCTATTTTTGATGCCGATCCATATTCTGGAGTTGGATATCCTTATCGTATTGCTAGGACAATGGACGAAGCATCCTATACAATTTCAATCAAATCGTTTTTACAAAATATTACCTTGGGGAATGTTTCAAATATTGGATTTAAAATTTCATCCTACGAGAAGAATGACCCATTTGAATTTTTAGAATTTTATTTAGATGATGAAACGCTATCTCCAAAATTGGAAATTATTTATGTTAAAAATTAAGAAAATATTATTTTTAATTTTTATCGTTTCTGTTGTGTTTACCCAAGGGACAATGAACTCATTTGGACTAGGGCATTTTTATGATAATCAGGGAATCGCTTCAGCCGGAAATGGGCTTAGTGTATTGTCACCTTCTTTCCAAATGGATGTTTCTCTAACGAATCCATCAACTTGGGAAAATTTAGACTATACTTTTTTATCTTTATCTTATGGTGGTAATGAGAATAGTTATTCCGGCAATTCATTAAAAAATGGATATTCTGGACTATCAAATGCAAGTTGGATTGTTCCAGTAAAATCTAAGGGAGCTTTTGGATTAACGTTGGCGCCTTATTTAGATCAGCGCGTTTCTATGGTCAGTAAGGATACATCAAATTTTTATGCATTCGATGATACGCTTAATTTGGTTAAATCGATAGATCGTTCTGGTGGCGTCATGGTTTTTAAAATGGGCTCATCTTACTTATTGAATGAAATGTTTTCGCTTGGAATTTCGATTGATTTATTGTTCGGGTCATCTCGGCAAAACGAATCCATCTTTTTTGATGGAAGCTCAATCATCCGATCGTCTAGAGCCCGCTATTCTGGCATTTTAGGAAATTTATATTTAGCAACATCATTTAAGAATAATATTAAACTATTTACGCGACTTCAGCACTCTTTGAAGCCAATGAGTGGAATTTATCTAAAAAAACATTTATTTGATGACGCAAATGGGAACGGGTATCACGACCAAGGATCTCCAGATGATTTTCCAGTACCCGATAGTATTTCTACCTTAAATGAATTTCAAATTAATGAAATTCATAATCCATATAGATTTGGAGTTGGACTACAAAAAGGGTTCAATAAATTGAATACAATTTCGATTGAATATTCATCTTTTGAAGAAAAAGCTAATCTGAATAATAAACTTATAATTCCAGCTAATGATTGGATTAAAAAGTCTCAGGATTTCACTTTTTCAGTCGCTCGGAATCCGAATAATTTATCTTCAGACTGGAAGGATAAATTTTCGGTAAAAACAGGTTTAGTTTATAAATCCCACAAACTTTCACATTCCAATATTAAGATAACTGAAATAGGTGGAGCATTAGGATTAGGTTTTAAATTTAAAGCTGTCGGAAATCAGTTTGACGTTAATTATTACCTTGGAAAAAGAGATTATTCTGAAAAATATTCTACCGAATATGTACAACAATTACAATTTGGAGTTAGTTTAGCAGATCAATGGTTTGTAAAGAGGAGACAAAAGTAACCATGAATAAAATGAAGATTATTACCCTTTTATTTGGGGCATTATTTTTAACAATGTGTGTACCCCCTGAAGGTGGAAATCAGAATCTTGAAGAAGATAAAGCAAAATTAGATTCATTAAGAAAAGTTCGTTGCCCAAGATTGATGAGTAGTGCCGCAGAATATTATAGAAACAGAGATTGGAAACAAACTGTTAGGATTTATGAAGAAATTACAACATTAGATTGTGATGAGTGGAACCCCGTTTTTGCACCGCCACAGGAAATCTACCAATATTACGCCATTGCGTATGAGCAAATGGGGAAATTTGATAGTTCCGAATTCGTATTATTAGATGGTCTTCAAAAATTACCAGAAAGTGTTGAATTAAGAAAAAGGCTTGCATATTCTTATAAACGCCAAGGTAAAAAAGAAAAAGAGATTATCGAATTTGAACGAATTATAGATATGGCTCCATTAGATATTTCCATTATGAATGATTTATCGAAATTGTATAAAGATGAATCTCGTTTTGATGATCAAATATATATTCTTGAAAAAATTCTTAAGGTAGATGGAAGTAACGAAATTGCCCAAAGTGAATTGGCAATGGCTTTCGAAAGTAGTGGTAGGGATCCTTTAGATGTTTATCGTAAACGACACGAAGATAATCCAGAAAATTTGAGTTATGGTTTGGATTATGCAGATCGATTGACTCAAGTGGATCGGAGTGCGGATGCTACTCTAGTTTTAGATGGCGTAATTCGTCAAGATCCTACTAGCAAATTAGCCTATCGAAAACTAGCGGAAGCTCATAAAGAAACAAATAATTTGAAAAAAGCCGCAAATGCTTATGAAGAGTTATTCCAAATTGATCCTAGGGATGGACGAATTGCAGTTGATATTTCAGATATCTATATTGACGTTGGCAATTATAGTAAGGCTTTACGGTGGGCAGAAAAAGCAATGAGTTTAAGTGATGGCAACGGCAGTGGATTAGGACAAAAAGCTAAAGTTTATTTTTATGGTTGGGATACTTTCAGACAAAATCCATTTTCAATTAATGATAGAATAGTTGCAAAACTTGCTTATGATTATTTTGTGAAGGCGGAAGATAAAGGGTTTCTTGGGTTTACCAAAAGAGGATGGCTAGAAGAAAATTCAAAAGACATTCTCTATGGGAAGGCGCAATGGTTCATGGCTGATGATAGGGTAAAAAGAACCCGCAGTATTTCTCCAACTTCATCGAATTATGATTGGGTAACAGAACATTTAAAAGCCGAACCTAACTGGAAATAAATATGTCACATCTAGCTCAACACGATTCTGAGTTATTCCATATCCTTGGAAAAGAAATCCACCGAGAAGAATCGACTCTTGAGCTAATCGCTTCGGAAAACTTTACGAGCCAATCCGTTATGGAAATGGCTGGCGGCGTCATGACGAATAAATATGCTGAAGGATATCCAGGAAAGCGATATTATGGTGGCTGTGACTTTGTAGATGAGGCGGAAAATTTAGCACGGGATCGATTGAGCGAATTGTTCGGAGCTGAATATACCAATGTTCAACCTCACTCCGGTTCTCAAGCAAATATGGCTGCTTTAATGACCTTTATTAAACCCGGCGATACTGTTTTAGGTTTAGACCTGGCCCATGGTGGTCATTTAACACATGGAAGCCCGGTTAACTTTTCTGGGCAACTTTACAATTTTATTTCATATCATGTGTCCAGAGAAACAGGTCGTGTTGATTTTAATGAAGTTGATCGATTGGCAAAAGAGCATCAACCTAAATTAATAATTTGTGGTGGTAGTGCTTATCCAAGATTCATAGAATTTGAAATGTTTAAAGAAATTGCCGATAAATGCAATGCTTTTCTTATGGCTGATATTGCTCATCCTAGTGGACTAGTGGCAGCTGGATTGCATCCATCTCCAATGCCTTATTGTGATGTAGTTACCAGTACAACTCATAAAACGCTTCGGGGACCTCGGGGTGGCATCATCATGATGGGGAAAGATTTTGAAAATCCATGGGGAAAAATTGCAGCAAAATCGGGTCGAGTTAAAATGGTCTCAGAATTAATTGATTCCACAGTAATGCCGGGCATCCAAGGTGGTCCATTGATGCATATAATTGCTGCAAAAGCCGTTGCATTCGGTGAAGCCTTAAAACCGGAATTCAAAACCTATGCAAAAAATGTAATCAATAATGCTAAATCTATGGCGGATGAATTTTTAAAATTGGGGTATCATTTGGTTTCCGGGGGAACGGATACCCATGTTATGCTTATAGATTTGTCCACCAAAAATATTACGGGGAAATCAGCTGAAATAAACTTGGGTAAAGCTGGAATAACTGTCAATAAGAATATGGTTCCATTTGACGAAAGAAGCCCATTTGTAACCAGCGGAATTAGAGTTGGGACTCCTGCTATAACAACACGGGGAATGGGTGATTCTGAAATTCGGAAAATTGTACGTTGGATGAATCAAATTATTTTGGATCCAGATAATGAATCATTGCAATCAACAATTAAATCTGACGTTAACGCTCTTTGTTCTAACTTTCCAATTTATAGTCATTAATTTTAGGGATTGGGCCATGAGGCAAAGTTTAATTCCATTAATTACATTTATCCTTTTCACCTCCTGCACACCAAAATCACTTTTATTAGATTACCCAACACTCGTCTCAATGTATTTTGAGAAAAAAATTAATTCTTTAGAAAAAAATGACACCCCAACTCTAGAAGAAAAAAGAATTATCCTAAAAACGAAAGTCGAATTTGCTTTTGGTGTTCTGATGGAGGAAAATGATCGCTTAATTGAAAAGGATTATTCTAAGGGAATTGAAGGATATAAAAAAGCCTATTCAATTTTTAAAGAATCACAAAAATTAGGTTCTGAAATATTAAGAGATTCTTATCCTAATTTTGACACGTGGTTAAACGGGAAATCAACAATATCATTTTCATCATCTGATGTATCAGATTTATATTGGTTGGCTGCTTCAATGGGTGGAGCCATCAAATCTAGTCGTGGAAATCCATTTGAAATCGTTAACCTTCCCAAAGTCTCTCTGTTGTTAAAAACTTCAATATCTTTGGAACCTACATGGGGGGAAGGGGCGTTATATTCTGCAATGATGAGTTACACATCATCTAGATCTGACTTATCTGAAAAAGCACTAAAAGATTCTGTAAATATGTATTTTGAAAAAGCATTAATTTTATCTGATAGTTTAAATGCGAGTCTATTTGTTACATATGCAGAATCAATACACAAACCATTTCAAGAAAAGTCCGATTATGTGAAAAAGCTAAATTATGTCTTGCAAATGGAACTAGGAAAAGACTCCGAATTCGAGATAAACAATATTATAGCACAAAAGCGAGCAAAATGGTTATTATCTAAAACTAATGAGACCTTTTTAGAATGAAACGAATTATTATTATCCTTATGGTTATTTCGTCTTTGGCGTTTGGTCGGAAAATTATTGTGAAATTGGCAACACTGGCTCCCGAGGGGACAGATTGGCACGGTATGCTTGTGGAAATGGGGCAAGAATGGAAAAAGGCGACTAATGGCAAAGTGGAATTGAGATTGTATCCTGGCGGCGTAATAGGTGACGAAAGAGATATGGTTAGGAAAATGAGAATTGGCCAAATTCATGCCGCAGGAATGACGACAGAAGGATTATCAGAAATTGTGCCTGATTTTACTGCGTTTTATGTTCCTCTTGCCTATGAAGATTCTCTTGATGTTAATCGCGTTTTAGATTATATGTTGCCCCAGTTTGAGCAAAAACTAGAAGATGGTGGATTTAAACTGTTATATTTAAGTGATCTTGGTTGGGCGTATTGGTTTTCTACAACAAAATTGACATCTCCAATTGAATTAAAAGAAAAGAGACTTTTCACTTGGGCTGGTGATTTTAAGTGGGCTGAAATTTATAAAAAAGCTGGGTATAATCCTGTTCCTTTAGCTTCGACTGATATTTTATCCGGTTTACAAACAGGGCTTATAGATGCTATCCCTACAATGCCAATTTATGCTTTAGCTCAACAATCTTTTGGAATAGCAAATCATATGTTGGATTTAAAATGGGGTGTTTTACTGGCCGGTATTATCATTGATAAAAGAACTTGGAATAAAATTCCTTCAAAATATCATGAAGAATTAGTTAAAATTGCTCAAGAGATTAGTCGTAAGCATCAAGCAACAAATTTACTTGCAGAAACTCAATCCATAGATGCCATGAAGCAATATGGTTTACAAATACATACTCCAACGGAGAGAGAAGTTGAACTTTGGAAATCTGAAGTAAAAAATATGGAAAATAATTTACGTGGAAATGTCATTCCAAAAGATGTTTATGATAAAGTAATTGAGCTCACAAAGGATTGATATTTTGGGGGAAAATTCCAAAATAAGTCACGTAATAAATCGTTTAAAATGGGGTGAAGATACTTTAGCCGTTGTCATATTTGCTGCAATGACTTTGCTTCCAGTTATAGAAACTACAACTCGATTATTTAGTACGAATGGAATTCCTGCATCTCAAGTTCTAGTCCAACACTTTACCTTATGGATTGGTTTTTTAGGAGCAATTCTAGCGACTCGGCAAAACAAATTATTAGCTCTCACACGAGAACCGTTATTTGACGAAGCTGAAAAGCCACATTTAGGTAAATGGATTGCTAAGGTTACGACCTTTTTAGTTTTAGTTGCTCTCACTTGGGGGAGTTGGGAATTATTAAAAATAGAAATGCAATATCCCATAGATATTGCCCCTAACATACCGAGATGGGTTGCACAACTGATTATGCCTGTTGGATTTGGCCTAATGGCAATTCAAGTTTATGTTAAAAGTTATAAAAAGCATATTCATCGAATTTCATTAATTGTGGTTGGGTTACTATTTTCACTTAGCGCTATAACTGATGCTATTTTTGACGTATTACCGGTTATTTGGATTGGTGTTTTTATCATCCTTTTTGCCTTATTAAACGGTGCGCCAATTTTTGTCGGATTAGGTGGAGCGGCAATTTTATTCTTTTGGGCGGATTACACACCTATTTCGGCTATCCCAACTGAAACGTATAGAATTGTAGTTTCTCCTACGTTGCCCACTATTCCACTATTTACCTTAGCAGGGTATCTTTTAGCAGAAAGTAAGGCATCGGAAAGATTGGTAAAGGTTTTTAAAGAATTATTTGGCTGGATTCCGGGCGGAACACCCGTTGTAATTGTCATTCTATGTGGATTCTTCACAGCCTTAACGGGTGGGTCTGGCGTAACTATTTTGGCTTTAGGTGGAATACTATTACCCCTATTGATTAAAGAAGGGTATAGTCGCTCTTTTTCTATAGGACTAATTACGGTATCAGGTTCATTGGGTTTATTATTCCCTCCCAGTCTTCCAGCTATTATTTATGGAGTTACGGCAGGCGTTTCAGTCAAAAGTATATTTATTGCGGGTTTAATTCCTGGAATTCTACTATTAGTCATGATGTCTATTTGGGCCATAATTCAAGGTAAAAAAGAAAAAATACCATCAAAGCCATTTAATATTAAAAAAGCTTTTCAAGTATGTTTAAAAACAAAATGGGAATTGGCAATTCCGTTTTTAATTCTTTTTGGTGTTTTTGGCGGATACACGACTCTGGTAGAAACAGCAGCACTAACGGTATCTTATATATTTTTTGTAGAAGTTTACGTTTATAATGATATTGATTTAAAAACATTACCTAGAATTATTATTGATTGTGCAACCTTAATTGGCGGAGTTTTAATTATTCTTGGCGTAGCCATGGGTTTAACGAGTTATTTGATCGATGCGCAAATACCGATTCTAATATTATCTTGGGCAAAAGGAGCGCTTGCATCTAAATATTCATTTTTATTGATGCTAAACATTTTTCTACTACTTGTGGGCTGTCTCATGGATATATTTTCAGCGATCATAGTTATTGTGCCACTGATTGCACCTTTGGGCGTTTATTTTGGAGTAGACCCTGTGCATTTGGCCATCATATTTATTGCAAATCTTGAGCTGGGATTTTTAACACCCCCTGTAGGGATGAATCTCTTTTTAGCAGCATATAGATTTGATGAAGATATGCCAAAAATTTATCAAGCAACATTGCCATTCTTTTTGGTTCGATTATTAGCTGTAGGGTTAATCACTTATATCCCCGTTTTAACTTTAGGATTATTACGATAAATGGAAATATTACAAATAGAGAAACATTTCTTGATTTTAAGAACCAAGGAAAGATATATTCGCCGTCCTAAAAAACGGAGCAAACCAATACCTTAAACGCTAACAATTCGCTTGATGAGAGCGCATTATATATTAAACAACTATTTAGGAGACGTTCTATGAAGCGTTTAGGGATTATTCTGTCTTTAATGGCAGTACTTATAAACCCCATTTTTGCTCAAAGCGAAGCAGGTGCAATTTTTTTATTGATTGCTCCAGGTGCTCGTGCGGGTGGGATGGGAGAAGCACATGTTGCCGTGGCTGACGATGCATATGCCAGTTATTGGAATCCAGCTGGGTTAGGATTCCTTGATGGCCAAGAATTAGCCATGATGCATGTTAACTGGTTACCCGGTCTTGCAGATGATCTTTATTATGAATTTTTTGCATTTCGTAAAAGATACCCAACCCTAGGGACGATCGGTGGACATTTAATATTTTTAAATTTAGGGGAGCAAATCCGCACGAGTGAAACAGGAGATGAGTTGGGGACTTTTACAAGCTATATGACTGCCCTAACAATGTCTTATAGTGCTTTAATCTCTCCAACACAATCTTTAGGTCTTAATGCAAAAGTCTCTTATCAGCATTTAGTAGAAATGGGAGCAGGGAGTGAAAAAGGAAAAGGCACCTCCACTGATTTTGGTTTTGATGTTGGATATATGCATAAAGAATGGATTATTCCCAATATGACTCTTGGGTTAAACTTATCGAACTTGGGACCAAAAGTAGATTTTATTGATCCAGATCAAGCTGACCCTCAACCAACAAATTTAAGTCTCGGCTTTAATTACGCTTTAGTTAATAGCGAATTCAATAAATTAAGTTTGGTATATGATGTAGATAAAATGCTTGTTTCATCTTATCCGGATATGGATTGGGACGGTGATGGGTACATTGGCGGATATGACGAAGGTGGTAAGTTGAGCCCTGGAAATGATTATAATAGTAATGGTGATTTTGAAATCGCACACACCGACCCTATTTATAAAGCTATTTTTACGTCTTGGGTTGATGATTGGTTGTTAGGTGGAGATATGGATTACGGATCAGATGGTCCTGGAAATGGCGATATGCAGATTGGCGGCTTTGATTGGACTGATTCAGACGGGGATGGAAAAATTGATCTTAGCGATAATGAAATTAGTAAATCGGCGGGTGAACCTGGGGATGATACTTGGGGCGATTATAATGAATACGGTATCAAAGAAGTTGGGAATTCCAAAGAAAGAACCATTTCCAATGAACTCGATCGTTTAGTTCATAATATTGGATTAGAATATTGGTATGGTGAATATTTTGCAATTAGAACAGGGTATTATTATGATAAACTGGGGAAAATCGGTAATCCTACATTTGGTATTGGTTTAAGATTTGCAGGATACGGATTTGATTTTGGTTATACTTATGGTGAAACGGGTCATCCATTGACTAACACCATGCGTTTTTCCCTTAATATGGAATTTTAAAAACCGTTTTTTATGATGCGACTTTTTATAATTCGCAGGTCAATTTCCTTGATCTGCTTTTTCTCTTTACTTTTTTGTGATATAACAGGTGAATTACGAGTCTGCGCATTGCGCGTATCTTTTAATTCCGATGATGATGAAAGTACGACTGGGAATGGTCAGTTTTTAGCAGAATCAAATGGCGTTGATTGTGATACTTATACGATTGACCCGAGCCCTCACAATAAAACATATTTCGCATCTCAACTAAAAGCTGTTGATGAATATTTTAAAGTTGTTTCCTATGGGAAATTCGGTTTTGATTTGAATCTCTCATCTGTTTTTCCTGATGGTGACAATGATTCCTATTCTTTAACAAATACGATGAACTATTATAATCCATATAATCAGGATGATGTTAAGGAAGAGCGTATTACAAAATTCTTCTCGGATGCAATTAATGAAGCATATTTAGTCGATCAAATTGATTTCTCTTCTTATGATTTAATTGTCGTTTTTCACGCGGGAATTGGACAAGATTTTTCACTCCCTTTCTTAGATCCGACTCCAGAAGATATTCCATCAACTTATGTTGATAATAAAATGCTTTTAGCGCATTTGGGAACATCATCAATTACCGTAGGAAATCATGAAATCTCTCATGGTATTATTTTACCAGAAACCCAAAATCATTTATTATATGATATAGCAGAGTCCATGTTTTCATCCGCGTCTCAACCATGTGAATATCAATATGGACTTACTGGTACCTTTGCGCTCATGGTTGGATTTGCAGTTGGTTTACCACCTCTTTGGAATATTGAAACAGGAGAGAGTGGTATTGGCGTTTTTGGGCTAATGGATCAAGGATCGAACAATGGACGAGGTTTTGTACCATCTCCACCCACTGCGTGGACACGAATTTTCGCGGGCTGGGAATCGCCAACAAGTATCGATTTTAGTTCAGTAGTCAATTTAAAATCTAGAAGCGAAAATAATTTGGCTAAAATTCCAATCAATGATTCGGAATACTTTCTTATCGAAAATCGCGATAATACAATCCATGATGGAATTAATCTTGATTCAATGCGCTATGCCATGTGGGAATCAAACGGAGAAACAAATTATCCACCATTGATCGAAATACTCCAAGATTCTGCAGGAATTGAAAAAGATGAAAATGGTGTAATAATTTCCATCCCAAATTATGATATTGGGCTCCCGGCTTCAGGATTATTGATTTGGCATATTGATGAAACTGCCATCAATGAAGGAATTGATAATTTTTCTGTAAATGCTAATCTTTCTCGTCTTGGTGTCGATTTAGAAGAATCTGATGGCGCACAAGATATTGGATATCCATCTATTCATATTTTTAGCGATCCATCTGCCGGTTATTTTGGGGATATGTGGTTTAAGGGAAATACTCAATATGAATTAGCTAACCCCAGTATGGAAGATATGTCGCCGGAATTTGGTCCATTTACTTATCCTCCAACAAATGCCAATGATGGCTCATCCACATTCATAAGCATTAGTGATATAAGTACATCAGGTGATACCATGTCTTTTTCAGTGTCTAATTCGCTCATGATGGATGGATTTCCGATCATGGGACAAACTATATTGAATTCCTTTATAGCAAGTGGACATACGAAAATATTAGGTTCTGGTGATTCACTTTGGATTGCGCCAATTGATACGATTTCAAATAAAATTTCCTTCCATGCTAAAAAAGATACAATATTTAAATATTTTATAGTAATAGATGAACAAGAAAATCATACCCTAATTGATGTTTTTGAATGGCCAAACGTCGATCCAGGATACAGTCCAATAGATTACACACAATCTAAAACTAGATATGATTATAATCATCTGAACAATTCGGTTATGAAAATTTTGTTTGAAGAAAATTCCCATAACGGTAGCATTCCAATATGGGCAGACTCATTGATTTACCTTAGTAATCAAGAATGGGAATCTCACAAAAAAAGAATTTTTTCTAATTCCTTTAATTATGGAATTGATTTAGAAAATACCGGTATTTCGCTAACAGATTTTGACGGGACAATATCAAAATGGGAAAATATTTCTTTCAAATCTATTTCGGGAATTGATCTGGATTTGGATGCAAATGTTGATGTTTTAGCTTTGGATTCAACCGGAATATTATATGCCTTTAATTCTGATCTTATTCTCATGGCAGGATTTCCATTAGAGATAGAATTACAGTCACCCATTTTAGCTAGGGATTTATTTAATGATGGTCACCCTGAAATTGTAGCGAAATCCGCAGATTCATCATCTATTTACATTTTTAATCATCAAGGGAAAGTTCAATATCAAATTACATCTAATAAAATGGATGAATTGTTTGGAGTAAAACCAATTGATGGAAAAAATTCTATTTTAACCCGCCACGCGATTTATCAATTTAATGACGGAACAGAATCTAATGATAATGAATGGGCTTTTGAGCATGGTGATTGGGGCAGAAGCAGAGCTGTCAATTTAGATTATACTTTTGAGTCAGAAACTGAAAACCATCATATTCGTTCTTATTGTTATCCAAATCCGATCCGAGATAATTCTGGGACAATTCGGGTTGAAACAATCGGTGCTGAAGATCTGGAAGTGAACTTGTATGATCTTGCCGGTTATTTCATCAAATCTTTCTCAGAAGATTTTTATCAATCTGGTAAGCAAATAACAGAATGGGTTTGGGATGTTTCGGATATTGAATCAGGTGTTTATTTCGCTCATGTGGCTGTGAGAGCTGACAATGAGAAAGAAACCAGTATAATAAAGATTGCTGTGATTCATTGATGAAAAAGATCATTTTTCTATTTTGGGTTTCTATAGGATATTCCCA